>Ga0209181_10000328_pt1 | contig 89311 bp, 48 predicted proteins | sample MAT05_FD_187208 | JGI IMG/M metagenome (GOLD analysis project Ga0209181, IMG submission 187208) | Freshwater microbial communities from Lake Fryxell liftoff mats and glacier meltwater in Antarctica - MAT-05 (SPAdes) (version 2) | ecosystem: Environmental > Aquatic > Freshwater > Ice > Liftoff...
CCTGTTGCCCCTGTTGCCCCTGCTGGCCCTGCTGGCCCTGCTGCCCCTGCTGCCCCTGCTGCCCCTGCTGACCGGTTTGACCTCGCTGGGCAGTGCGCACCGTATCCTGACGATTCTGGTTGTTGCGGTCCGCCACCCGATCGCGCAGCGACTCGACACCACGCACCAGTTCCCGCGCCTTGTCCAACGCGTCTTCCTGGCGCTGTGAGGCCGATTCCTTACCCACCGAGGCCGTCGCCTCGCGCAACTTGCCGGCCACCTCTGACAACGTTTCTCCAATACGGTCTTCAAAGTTGTTCGCGTACTCCTGCGAACCGCTCCGCATGATGGTCTTGGAGTAATCGATCATGTCCTTGAGCCGACCGTCTCGAATGGCGCTGGCGGCCTCACCGGCCTTGCCCGACGCCGCCGGCTGCTCGCGACGCGCTTCACGCGCCACACGATCAGACTCCTGCTCGAGCTTTTGCACGTCGCGCGAAAGGGCGTCCTTCTTTTCATTGAGCTCGCCCATTTTTTCCGGGCGCCTGGACGCGTCGGTCGCACCCAACTCCTTGACCCCTTCCTTGATTTCCTGCTGACGGTCCTTCAACTCCTGCGCTTGTTGCGCCAGCTGCTTGATGGCCTGCGACTGCGATGCCGATTTCGCATTCGTCAGCTCTTTCGTCGCCCGGTTGAGCTGCTCCAGTGCCGCGTTCCCTTGTGCGGCCGAGCCGTTCGAGGCGCGCTTCATGGCATCGGCCGCTTGTTGCAATTGTTTCGCCGCGTCCGCCAGCTCCGGAGAATTCTTTTCACGCGCGAGCCGTTCCAGCCGACGCGCTTCTTCTTCGGCCTGTTTAGCCATTTCCCGTTGGCCACCGCCGCCACCACCGCCCTGCGCATCACGTCCGAGCTTTTCACGCAACGCATCGGCCATCCGCTGCATGCGATCGTTCTCCTGCTGTTGGCGCTGCGCCAACTGCTTGAGACGCTCCAGCGTTTCGTCTACTTCCTTCTGTGCTTGCGCCTGCTGCGACTGTTGCTGCTGCACGGCTTCGTACTGGTTGCGCAGCTTGTCGGTTTCCAGCGAGAACAGATCGGCCAGATCTTCAGCCTTTTGTTGTCCGCCGCCGCCGCCACCGCCACCACCTTGTTGTTGCTGCCCGCCCATCTGCACCTGCACATCGCGGTACAGCGCTTCGGAACGCTGCAAATGCTGCAGGGCCTTCTGCTCAGACGGTAACGCATCGCGCACCGCGTTCTTGACCAGTTTTTCTTCCGCACCCTTCATCGCCACCACTGCCGAGTCCAATTCGCGCGCAATCAGTGGGAACAACGTGTCGCCGCTTTGCGCCATGCGCTGCTTGATGCGCCCCGACAACGTCAACACGTCTTCACGCAAACGGCCCTGTGCAATGTTGATCGTCGTGATGTCGGCGCGACCCTTCGTACTCTTCGCATTCGAGCTGTCACGCAACCAGTTGAACGTGCCGGCGACAATTTCCTTCTGTCGCGCGAGCAGTCCGTCTGGCGAGTCACCGCCACCTCCGCCACCACCGCCACCGCCACCCTGCTGTTCGGCCTGCCGATACTTCTTGGAGAACGGACGGATTTCCAGGAAATACACATCGCTTGAACCCTGATTGCCCGCGCCATCCTTCGCGATCGCGTAATACGCCACCAGATCACCCGGCGTCAGCTTCAGTTCTTCCAGAAACAGCGTGTGCGCCGCGCGGGGTTCCTTGCTGCGACGGTTCGAGCTGTCGGTCAGCGAAACGGTCTGCTCTTCGCCGCCGTTCACCCGATACTTAATCTGCATGGACTCGACGCCGTAATCGTCGGACGCCTTGACCGCGATGGTGAGCTCATCGGTGGACGTGGCCTTGGTATCGCGTCCCGGCTCCTCGATGGAAACACTGGGCTCGCGATCGGGCAGGGCCTCCACCGCGTACTGCACCGAACCCGGAACGGCGGTGCCTTCCGCCGACACCAGATCAATGCGATAAAACGCATTCTTCCGCACACGGAATGACGCGGTGATCTGGCCATCAGCGCCCACGGTGAACGGTACGGTGCTGTCGTTGTCAAAACGTAACACGCCACTCGTGACCGGCATGGTGACAACGGCCTTGATGGTGACCGTCGTTCCCACGACGGCTGCCACATCACCGCCTTCTTCAATGTGCTCAGCCGGCATGCCCGTATACGCGGGGAATCGCAAATCCAGACCCAACTTGCTGACGGTGGGCAAATTCGTCACGGTCAGTTTGTACGTGGGCGACTGAATGCCGTTGGCGTCGACGTAATACTCAGTGGGCCGCGTGAGATCGAACAAGCGCGACGTGAACTGCTCCGACGCCGAATCGCGCGACATGGGCAACCGCACCCACTCGGCCGACGAGTCCGTGCGGAATACCATCTCCGCAGCATCGGACGCAAACCCCACCATCGTCGCGTGCACATCAACGGCCGCGCCGCGCGGAATTGCTGCGTTCCCAGGTTCAATAGAGATGAACTGCTTCAGCAATGTCGCGGCTTCGGCCGTCGACCACGGTACGAACAACAGTTTGGCCATGTCGCGCAACGAGGCCGGACCCACCACGAACAACGCCGCCGTCGCCACCGCCAGCATGCCCAACGAACGCGCGGCCTTGAGCATACGCGGGCGTTCCAGCTTGTGCCCCTGATGCAGTGGGCGCACGGTCTTGAGCGCCCCTTCCACAATACGTGCCGTCAGCGCCGGGGACTGCTGCTTATCCTCGGGAATCTGCAACTCGTGCATCGCCGAGAGCAGCGATTGGCGCAGCTCGGGCGCGCGTTCTTCCACGTACAGCGCAAATCGCTCATCGCTCGCGCGTTTACGCAGCGGCATGATGAGAAACCGCACCAGCGCCGCGAGGATGAGCGCGTAGCCAACGGTGCGCACGACGGTCACCGTTGCGTCCGATCCACCCATGGTGCGGTAGATGAACAGGCCCGCAACAATGGCGAGCACCACCGCCAGTGTTATCCATACCGACGATTCGAGCAGCACGCGCTGCTGCCACTGACGGCGAAGAGTGGCGAGCGAGGCGCGAAGCTGATTGGCAGAGGTCATGAGCGGCTACTCCGATCCGGCGGGAAGAACGGCTTTCATGCGGGTGGCGGTTCCGCGCCATCCACGATTGGCAAACACGGTTTCCGTGAACAACAGCAGGGCTGCAGCAATCAACAACAAGCGCCACAATTGCTGGCGCGACTCCGTTTCAGCGCGGGTGGGAGTATCGCTGGCCGAACGCGTGGAATCGTTCGTCTGGCGCACCCCTATGAGCATCTCTCGTGGATCGACCGGAGTCAAATCCGACTCAGTAGCAGGCGCGTTGACCGCCAGCAGGTCGGCCGGCTCGCCTTGCACCTTCCCATCATAGACCGCGTACACCCCGGCCGCGTTAAGCGCCACGGTCGAGCCCACGGTGTCTCTTGGTGGACGAACAATGGCTCCATCCGGAATAGTCACCGCCGGTTCCTTGAGGGATGCCGGCAGGAGCCAGCTCGAGCCCGTCGTGCGCCACAGTTTGGGCGCGTCCCGTCCCGAGGTGTACAACACAAGTCGTTTCAGCAGCGGCAAATACGCGGGTTGCAGCGGAAAATCGCCGGACTGCGCGTCCAGCGGCATGCCCACCACCACCACCCGTCCCGTGGTCTCCCGACGGTCAATCACCGCTGGCTGGCCATCGTCAAACCGAGCAATGACCTCGGCACCGGCCGTGGCTTCCATGCGCGGGTACCGCAAAAACCGAACGGCGCTCAGGGCCGAGGCGGCGTCGCGGAAGGGCGAAAAGAGGGGGTGATCGAGCCGGACGTCGCCCAAGGTGCCGCCCCGATCGCTCAGGCGATCGGCGAGGCCCACGAACTTTGCGGGCACCAGCCCAGTCGCCGCTGGCGCGTTTCCAGCACTGCTGACCGTGTCATTGGAGCGCTGTGGCATGGCATTGCTGTTGCCACGCATCGCAAGTCGACGCCCCGCAATCACCGCCAGCCCACCGCCGCGTTTCACCCAGTCGGTGAGCGCCGCGCCAGCGCGACCGCTTGGCATGGGGGAATCCCATAACACTACCAGGGCCGCATCCTGCAGTTTGGGTCCTTCCAGTTGATCGCCACGCACTTGTTCAATGCGAATGGCCGGTGCCTGCCCAACCGCCAGCGCGCGTTCGAAGTACAACGTTTCGTCCACCAACGCATCGCCGGGGACGACCAGCAATACCGGCACCCCGTCATCTCCGGCCAACGCAAAATGCAGGGTGTCATCCACCGTCAGCGCGTCGGTGTCCAGCGTGACCGATCCGCTCACGCGTCCGGCCGGCAGCAAAATGGGTTCAAACGAAACCGGTACGTCGCCCGACACCGGAATGGTGACCTCACGCGTGCCGCTGGGGCGACCGTTCAACGTCAACGTGATCCGGGCTTTGCGTTCAGCTTTGAGCTCGCGTGCAAATACGCGGGCCTGCACCCCCAGCATGGTACGCGTGGGTTCGATGAGGCGCCGCACTTCGACACTTGCGACGGCACTGTTGCCACGTTCCACCGAACCCACGGCAATGGTGCGCACCTGCAACGAGACGGGCAATTCCAGGCCGGCAATTCCGGTCACGCCGCTGCGCTGCAAGTCGGTGATCACCACCGCTTCGTCGGTCGCTTCCGGCGCGCTCTGCACGGCTTCACGCGCCGCGCGCAATGCGGCGGCAAAGTGCGTACCGCGTGAACCCGGCTTCGCGCCTGCCAATGCCGCAATGGCTGCGGCTTTGTCGTTGGTGAGTGCCTGCACAATTTCCGCCTCTTCGTCAAACAACACGACGGCGACGCGGTCGCCGGTGCCGATGCTGTTGATGACCCCGCGCGCGGAATCGACGGCAGTTTTCCAGACGTCGCCATACCCCATGCTCATGGAGCGGTCCACCAGCACGACCACCGCCCGGGCGCGTTCCGTTTTGGCCACCGTTTCGTTTTTCGAGAATACCGGACGCGCGAACGCGAGCACAATGAGCGCGAGGGCCAGTGCGCGCAGCACGAGGAGCGGGATGTCCGTGACGCGTCGACGCTGCGCCGTGCGAATGGGCAGTTGTTCGAGAAACATCAGCGACGGAAAACGCAGCGGCCGGTCCTTGTCGCGATGCCGCAGGTGCAACACGATGGGAACGGCCAGCGCAGCCATGGCTGCCAGAAATGCAGGAAGCAGAAACCCCATCAGCGCACCCGGCTCCGCGCCAATCGGCGGTCGAGGTATTCGTGCAAGGCGTGATCGAGCGGCTGGTCAGTGAACACGCGCACGTAGTCGGCACCGGCGCCGGTGAGGCGCTTGGTCAACGCCGCGTGATGCTCGGTCATCAGTTTCTGATACTTGGTCCGCAGATCTTCGGGGCGCAGCGGCAAACGCGCGCCGCTCTCCGCGTCTTCAAACGTCACGGCCGTCGTATACGGGAAATCACGCTCGGCCACATCGACCAGATGGAACACAATGACATCGTGCCCCCGCATGCGAAGCGAGCCGACGGAATTCGCGATGGTTTCGGCCGAGTCGTAACAGTCGGTAACCAGGACCACGATGCCGGACCGGGTGGTGAGGTGCGACATTTTGTCCACGGCCAGCACAAGCTGGCTGGGTCCGCCCACCTTGGCGCGGGCCAACGTGTGCAACAACAGTTGCAAATGGCGCGTTGAGGCCGGCACGATGTCGGTGAGATCTTTGGAGAATGTCGCGAAACCAATGCGGTCGCCCTGTTGTTGGGACAACCACGCCAGTGACGCCACCAGAAACTGACCGTAGCGAAATTTGGTGAGCGGGCCACTGCCGAAGTCCATCGAGCCCGACGCGTCCAGCACAAAGGTCACGCTGGCGTTGGTGTCGGCCTCGTACTCCTTGACATAAAACCGATCGGTGCGACCAAACACGCGCCAGTCAATGCGACGCAAGTCGTCGCCCGGCTGATACGAGCGATGTTCGGCAAAGTCGGATGACGATCCCTTGCGAATGGAGCGGTGTTGCCCGTGCATGAAGCCATCGACGACTGTGCGAGCGAGGAGCGCCAGATCGGAAATGCGCGCCAGCATCGCTGGGTCGAGGAAGGCTGCCGGAGCGCTGGCCATGTCGTTACAACGAAGATTTCGGCGTGGGCACAGCGGCAATCAGTTTGTCGACCAACTGATCGGTTGTGATTTTCTCCGACTGCGCCTGGAAGTTGAGCAGAATACGGTGACGCATCACCGGACGGGCAAGTGCCTGCACGTCTTCGAAGCCCACGTGGCTGCGGCCTTGCAGCAACGCGCGCGCCTTCGAGCCCAGAATGAGCGCCTGCGCGGCGCGCACACTGGCGCCGTACGCAACGGAGGCCTTGATAAAATCGAGCGTGCCGGTTTCGGTGGGACGTGAGGCGCGGACAAGCTTCACCGCGTAACGCGTGACCGCGTCAGCCACCGGAACACGACGCACCACCTTCTGGAATGCGAGAATTTCTGCTTTGGAAACGACCGGCTGCACCGCGTGCGGTGGCGCTGCGGTGGTGGCCTTCACGACATTTACTTCATCGTCTTCCGGCAGGTAGTCGAGATGTACGAGCAGCATGAACCGATCGAGCTGCGCTTCCGGCAATGGATACGTGCCTTCGAGCTCGATGGGATTTTGCGTCGCGAACACAAAAAACGGCGGATCGAGTTCGTACGTGCGCCCTTGGACCGTCACGCGGCGTTCCTGCATGGCTTCGAGCAATGCGGACTGCGTCTTGGGCGGCGTGCGATTGATTTCGTCCGCCAGCAGCACGTTTGTGAACACCGGCCCCGGCATAAATGTCAAGCGGCGCTGCCCCGTGTCGGGGTCGTCCTGAATGACATCGGTGCCCGTGACGTCCGACGGCATGAGGTCGGGCGTAAACTGAATGCGCGAGAACTTGAGGTCGAGCGCCCGCGACATCGTACTGATCAGCAACGTTTTCGCGAGCCCCGGTACGCCCACGAGGAGACAGTTACCGCCGGCAAACAGCGCAATCAGCGCCTGTTCAACGACCACATCCTGTCCCACAATAATTTTGCGAAGCTCACGTTTGATCGCTTCGCCCGCTGTCTTGAGTCGATCGGCCAGTTCGCCGTCGTCCATACGATCGAGCTCTGAAGCACTAATTGGAGCGGTCAAGCGGGTTCCTCTCGGGTCAGCGGGTGAGCGCGTAGATGACGTAGTTGATGCCGATTTTGTACGCTTCGTTGGTCATGTCGATGGGCATTGTCCCCTCGTCGGAAAACTCCCAGTACTCCGACAGGTCATTGTTGTAGTTGATGATGGCCATCAACCGCTTCGTGCGATCGTTGTCTTCAAAGATGCCGAAGTACTGCGCGGTTTCTCCGCGACCCATATACGGCAGATCGAGTTTCGGAATGCGGTAAAACGAGTCGAACACAACATCCTGTGGCGTGAGCGGGAGAAACGTGACGTTCGGAAAGACCCGCTTAATCTGCGTCTCGAAGTTGTACCACGCGTCGTTGAAGAAATCATCAAAGATGATCATCCCCCCCTTCGTCAAATAATTGCGCAGCCCCACGACCTCCGCGTCACTGGGCAACCAGAATCCAGGCTCGCACAGGTTGGCGATGGGGTATTTGCCCAATTCCGGATCGTCCAGTGTCAGGATGTTGCTTTCGGCTTCGCGTGCACGAATCGTCGACAGCTCGTTCACGATTTTTGCGAAGTGCCGTTCCCCCCGCGGATAGTCATGCGCCCACTTGATGTCTTGCCCGCGAAACCCGCGACTCGCGCTCGCGGTCATCTCGTACTTGATGCGCACAAACGTGTATCGACCGTCGTAGGTGGCGTTGGGCGCGAAGTAGGTCGCTTGACGGTTGCGTCCCTGCGCCCACACAATTGGCGCAGCGGCAAGAGCGAGTGCGCCGACCGCCGACCACACCTTTCGTGATCGCGACACCGTGGCGAAGCGAGCACCCAACCGCGCTCGCATATTGGTTCCGAACCGCGCGCGAAGCGTTTTCACTTGGTACCTCCGGCGCCCGGTGTGCGATTCCGCAACTCCAGCAGCAGCGTCTGCGCCTTCTCAAACGCGGGCGACTGCTCCAGCACGGCCAGCAAGGTGCGGCGCGCCTCGGCGAACTCGCCACCGTCAATCAGCGCGCGGGCCAGTTCGTAGTGCGCGTCCAGTTTGTCTGCCGGGTCAAGCGCCAGAATAGCGCGTCGTTCCAGAATCGCGCGCTTGAAGTCGCGCGTGCGCGTGGACGCCACCGCCAGCCGTACGTGCACGGCCGGATCGTACGGATTAATCCAGATCACGCGCTCAAGCGCGCGTTTCATGCCTGTGGTATCACCCAACTGCTCGCGCAGGTCAGCCTCCAGCATATTCGCCTCGAACGCCGTGCCGTTGCGCGTGGTGATGCGCGATATCTGGTCAACGGCGGCTTTGATGTTACCGCGCTCCTTTTCGATCATGGCCAGTTGCCAGGCGGCACCGTTTGGACCCGCGTAGTCCGGAAACATGGCTTGCGCGCGCAACAACTCGGTGCGCGCTTCTTCCGTCTTGCCGTCCTTGGCCAGATCGGCGGCTTTGCGCATGGCCAGCACAAATGGTCCAGCCGTACCCGGCGGCGACCCCTTCGGCGCAATGGCCGCCAACGGCAATGCGTAACGCTTCTTCATATAGGCATCAAACGCCTTGTCCAGACTGTCCGGCGTCACCTTCAGCACTTTCAGAAACACCTCGGGTGTCTCCAGGCCCTCGCGATATCCCTTGAGCATGGCCGGCAGTGCCGCCGCGCCCCACTGCGATTCAATCATCTCGCACACCAACGACGCGAGATTGTAACTCAGAATGGTTTCGGCTTCAAAACGTGGACGCAGAAACCCTTCATTCAACTGGCTGACCGGACGCAACTTGCCGTTCGCGTATGCGTCAAAGAAGTCGAGCGTTTCGTCAAAACCCCAGCCCGAACGGGCGCGGCGCTCTTCGGCCACCGAGATGCCTTCCGACAGCCAGCGTGGCACGCGATTGCCCGACGAACCCAGCGTGAACGTGTGCGCCAGTTCATGCCACGCAGTCGCACCCCAATTGAATTCGTTGGTCTCACGTGCTCGTGGCGAATCCATGGCCAGCACCGGACCAAAACTCACACCCAGCGCACCCAGTCCCGCCAAACCAACTGTGCGCACCGAGAAGTCGGCATGCCGGTCATAAATCTCCAGCCGCACTTTTCCGGAGGGCTTGTACTGATAGCGTCTCGACAATGTGTCATACGCTTCCTGCAACAACGGAAGCAGATACACACTCATGAGGTCGGCCTCTTTCGGCGGCGCGACCACGACAAAGTTCCCGCGATCAATGGTCTTGAACGTGCGAACCAGGTCGAGCAGGTCGAGCGTGTTCTTGTGCCACAGGTTGTACGGGTCGATGGCAAACGCGCGTTCCAGTGTCGCGCGCCCCTCTTCCATTTTCCCCTCGCGCAGCTCGTTGGTCCCGACAATTCCAAGGGCGCGTGTCGACAACGTGTCCGCAGCCAACGCCAGTCTCGCCAGCATTACCCCCTGACCGTAACGGCGATGCCGGACCGCGGCATCGGCCATTTCCGCGTAGAACTCTGACGCACCGGGATTCAGCTTCTGCGCACTCACCAAGGCATGTTTGTACTCGGCGGAATCGCCGGAAATCCAGGCCGACGCGCCCAGTAACGCCCACGCAGTCAAGCTGCTCGAATCAATGGCCAACGCGCGACCCGTGACCGCGTCGGCGGAATCATACGCTTCCGATTCCAGATGTTTGCGCGCCACCATCAACAGCGCATTCGTCAGCGACGGATTGGCGTCCAGGCTTGCCTTGACGTATTTGGCTTCGTCCTTGCCACTGCCAAAGTCCTCCACTCGCGCCAGACCGAACGTTGCGCGTGAATTGCCCGGTGCCAGTTTCAGTGCATCCTCATACGAAGCCTTCGCATCGGGTGCGTTGTACTTGTCCAGAAACAAATCGCCAACGCGCAAATGGGCTTCCAGCGTCGACGGGTCTACCTCGATGGCGCGATCGAACGCGGCCAGCGCATTCTTGACCGCCTGTTTGTCCGTCGTGCCGATGATAACAAACGCCCGTCCGGCGGCCACACAGTCGTCCGCATTCCAGTTGGAGCCGGACACGTAGGCGTTCGTCAGCGCTTGCGCGAGTTGCAACGCTTGCTTGCGGTCACCACGTCGCCAGGCGAGTTCGGCCAGTCCAACTTGCGCGGTGCGATATCCAGGTGCCTGGGCAGTGACGGAGGCACGGTATGCGCTATCGGCGGCCGCGAGTCGTCCGCGCAACACCAGCATTTCGCCAAGCAATGCCAATCCCGGCGCGCCCTGCGAACGCGCCAGTTGTTCGGCTTCATCCAGCTTGCCCACGTCAGACAAGGCGGCCACACGCTGCGTCAGCGTGGCGTTGCGATTGACGGCGGGCTGTTGCGCATCAACGTGGTCGGCCGATGAACACGCCGCCGACAACCAGAGCAGGGACCCGAGCAGCAACGCACGGCGTTTCATGGCTTGCCTCCCGCCGCACGAATGGCTGCCGACTTCTCGGCAATCGCCAACAGCAGTTTTTCCAATTCGTTCTCGTACGCGGTTGTCTCCATGCTCGCCTTGCGCGCACGCAGACTGGCGACCTGCGACTCCAGCGCCTGACGTTCCGACACGAGCGCAATGATTTTCGGATTCGTACTGGCCTGCGCGCCACCAAACGCCACCGTGCGCGCCAATGCGCTGTCACTGAGAATGGCATGTTCGGTCAACATGCGCTTGTCGGCCTCGTAGACACGGGCCACTTCTTTTTTCGCATACGTAAATGCTTCAATGACGGAAATGCGGCCGTCTTTGTCCGAGTCGGCTTCGGCCGAGGCCAGGCCTTTGACAAACGGCGCCGCGAAGACGGATTCGTTGCGCTCCATGGCCGTACGTGTCGCGGAAACAATAACGCGGCCCGGTCCAGCAAGCACGGGCACAAAATCGCCGCCGCCACTGCCCGCAATCACAAACACCACGTTCTGTTTGGAAAATCCGGAAAGCCACGTCGCGTATTCCCCGGCAGTGGCATCCGCCCCTGGAAGATTGACGCGTGAAGCCGGCCCTTCGCCGCTGCCATGTCCATTTAAAAACACGAATAACACGTCACCAGGTGCGACGCGTTTGGATAGCGTGAGGAACGCGCGCGCTACTTCTTCCCTGGTCGACTTGAATTTGACGTGCGTTGGGTCGAGTGCGGGATCTTCGCCCAGCACAATGAGGCTGGAGTCGGCGACGCCCCACTTCTGCCTGGCCGCATCACTCAGGGCGGCCGCCGTTTCCTTGAACGTTTTTGCAAACTGTGGCTCGCCCGCCAACCCCGTCACAATCAGCAGGTGGGTTTGCTGTGCGTGTGCAGCCGGTGCCAGGCCAGCAATCGCAAAGGCAGTGGACGCAAGCGTACCGACGGTCGCAAGCAGCCATTGCGTTCGAGGTTTCACACGAGTCGTGCAGGCGGGAATACTCACGCCAGCCCTCTCCAACGCCGATATGCCCATTCCGCTCCCAGTAGTGTGGCCAGAAGTAGAAATACGATTGGCATGTCCCAAAGGTCCCGCGCGTCGCGCACGGTCACGCCAGCATCTGTGAAGACGACGTCGTCGGGCAATCGACCGGCTTCGGAAGCCGGGTAGTAGCGACCGCCCGTTTCCTGCGCAATGCGGCGCAACAACGGCGAACGCAATTCGGCTTGTTCCACGTCGGCCCCCTGATCGTCCGCCAGCAGCGCGCTTGGTACCGAACGTGTGGTATCGCGACCGCGCCGCGACTCAGCCACCATGGTGTACACGCCTGGCTCGTCGGGGACAAACTTGCCCGTATACGAGCCATCTTCGCGCAGCGACCATTCCAACGGCACGTCGGTCACGCGACCGGTCGGCGACGTAATGTGGGCCGAGACCAGCGCGTTGTTGACATCGACAAACGCCGAGTCGTTCACATGAGCGCGAAGCGTGACCGATTCGCCGGGGCCGACTCGCCCAGGCACCGCCGCAATATCCACCTGGTCCGGCACGGCTTCCACCAACCAACGCAACAGCTGACGCCAGAACGTGTTGAACGTCTGATCATCCACGCTGATGCTGGTGTCCATTTTCCACAGCCAGGAATCCTGCACACCCAGAATAGCGCTGACGCCGCGGCCATACCGCTGGAAAGTCAGCACCGGCACGTCGACGTTGGTTTCGGGCACACGACCCGAGAGCAAGACAGTCGCGCCACTTCGCGGGTTGCCCAGGCGATTGACCGAGGTGAGCGGTGGCAGGGAGTCCCACCGTGCGGCCGATGACGCCTCAGAGCCGCGCAATTGCAGCGCCGCGTGAATGAGCCCCGCCTGGGTGGGACGCACTTTGAGAACGGTCGGTGGCGCGCCGGTGTCCGCTTTGGTGCGATCGAGTGCAAGCGGCAATACATCGGAAATGGGTGTGCCGTTGAAATCGCCTTCCGCAAATGCCGAGCGTCCGCCCAGTGCCAGTAACCCGCCGCCGCGGGCATTCACGAACTCGGAAATCATGCGCATCTGCTCGCCGGAGAAAAACGACGCCTCGATGCTGCCAATAATGATGCCGCGGTACTGAAATAACTCTTCGCGCGAGGTGGGAAACCCGGTGACAAGTTCCATGCTGTCCCGGACACCAAGCCGCAGATACTTCTTTTCGGCGCTGCGCATAAGTCCGACTACCTGCAATGAGCTGTCGCTGGCCACCGCACGGCGCATAAATGCAAATTCGGGACGCGGCTCGCCTTCCACATATAGAATGCGCGCCGGACCGGGCCGAACTTCCAGCACCGTGTGCAGTTCGTTGTTCTCGACCACGGTTTCCTTGTCGAGCGCCTTTGCCTTGACCGCCAGCCGGTAGGTACCGGGAGCCATGGCCGGAATGCGCAGCCGAACACGCGCAACGTCGCCTCGTTCGGGCAGGGTGGTTTCTTCCGCGGTGACAATTCGACCGTTGGCCTCGACGCTGACCGTCGTTTTCTCGCCCCGGACACCGCGCAGGCTAATGACGGCCTCAACAATCGTGCTGGCGCCAGCAAGGATGGAAGGCGGTGCCGCTACCCGTTCCACGGCAATATCGCGCGTAAAACGCTCTTGTCCCACGCCAATCGTGTACACCGGCACTCGCCGTGCACGCAGTGCGAGCAGTGACGCGCCAATGTCGCCACCGCCGTTGTCCGCGCCGTCAGTCATCACGATCACGCCGGAGAGTGGCAAGCCCGCCAGCTCTTCGCGCGTGGAGTTGAGGGCGCTGGCAAGATCGGAGCGGGTACCGTTGCCGGTCAGGACCGACGTGCCTGTGGCGGGGTGTGCGTCGGCGCCAAACCGGAAAAACCGCAGCGCAAATCGCTCGGACAGTCGACGTACGAGAGCGCTGCTGTCGGCCAGCAATTGCTGTTCGGCAGCCAGCCGCGTGCCGCCATCGACGTCCTTGAGTCGCATGCTGCGGGAATCGTCCAGCAGCACGGCCAGCAGGTTGCGTTGGGGCACCGCGCTGGACAGCACCACCGTTGGCCGCAGCAGGCAGCCCAGCACCAGGAGCAGCGCGGCCAGCCGGAGCGCACCGAGCACGACCCGGTCAAGCACGCCTACGCCCTTCACTTGCCGATACATGAACACGACCAGGCCGATTCCGGCCAGCGCGATCACGGCAAGCAGGAAGGGAGGAACAACAGGGGACAGTACAAAATCCCCCCGTTGGAAAACACGGGAGGGATATTTGAACAAAAATTGAACGACGGCTTCGAATGCGGCTCCCACTAACTCTCCGTGCGCTGAAAGAGCGATCCTGCTGGCCGGACACCGATCTCGCAATGCCCCAGCGCTGAGAGGCGTCGCAACGGGGATGTACGCAATATCCCCGCGACCTGTTGGACGGTGCTGTTCGTCGAATGTTCAGGGGGACGGGCGGGCATTCGGAATGTTGAGGCGGGGCCGCAGGTTTGCCAGCTTCAACACTGGCGCGTGCGCCCTACTTATTCGCGTCCAACACCTTCTTGCGATCGACCCAGGTCTGCCCGTCGGTAATCCACTTGGCCGCTGGCTCGCCTTTCAGGTAGTGCGCGAACCACTGCAGAATGCGTCGCTCGTAGTCGACCGCGTTTTCTTTCTTGGCCAGTGAATGCCCTTCGCCCGGATACAACAACATCACCACCTGTTTGCCGGCGCGACGTGCATAATTGTACAACTCGACACCTTGTCGCATGTCGACCGTTGGATCTTCACTGCCAATTTCCACCAGCATGCTCTTCGCGTACATGGTGTGCACCTTGGCCAGCGGCGAGTTGGCGTTCATGGCCGCGACATCTTCCCAGGGGGGAACCTGCATGCGGAATTGCCCCGTTTCCCAATGATCAAACTCGGGCACGGAACTCCAGTGCATCTGCCCGGCAAAACTCCACATATCGGAAATGCCGGAACCCATGACCGTCGTTGCAAACAACTTGCTGTGGGTCGCCAGATACGCCGCTTCGTATCCACCCTGTGAGTGTCCGGCGTGGCCAACCTTTGCCGGGTCAACCAACCCGCGCGCAATCACGGCCTTCACCGCGGGCTCGACGGCGTGCAACACGGCAATACCCGGTTCGCGCGGACGGAACACAATGTCCGGCATAAGCACGAAGTAGCCCTGCTGCGTAAACACATTCGCGTTGTAGTAATCGTTTTCGCGCGGCGTGATATAGCGATGCAGCCCCTGCGAGAGCAACTCATACGTGTACACAATCATCGGGTATTTCTTGTTCTTGTCGTAATTGGCCGGGTAATACAAAATGGCCTGCAACGGTACCCCAATGCTGCTCTTGAAATCCATTAACTCGGCTTTGCCCCACGCGTAGTCTTTCTGAAACGCGTTGGTGGTGGTGATTGGTTTGGCGTTGGCGAGATTACCATCAGCGACCAGCAGGTTGGCCGATTCGGTAAAGCTCTGGCGCGTGAACACATATTGGTCGGCGCTGTCGGCTTTCGCCAATGCACCGATACTCGCGTCGGCCAGCACGAGCCGGGTGACGGTGCCGTTTTCGAGGCGCGCGTATCCGCTTTTCTTGCTGCGTTTGCCGTACAACGCCAGATACACGGGCCTGGAAAAATCCACCGCGCGGTCGGCCGCTGCCCCGCCAAAACCACCAACGCCCGCCAGGTTTACCAACCGGTGCGTAATGCCTTCCCGGGCGCCGTCGGTCAGTCGCTTGCCGCCCGAACCGTCCAGGGCCAGTTGCCAGAGGTCGTACTCGCCGTTCACCAGCAGGGCGCTGCCATCCTTGGTCCAGGTGGGGCTGCCAATTGCGGGCAGCACGTTGTTTGGGTGGTCGTCTTCGCGGTCGACAAAGTCCACCTTCTGGGTGGTCAGCCTGGCCGTCAGGTTTGTCCGCGCGCCGCTGGCGACGTCCATCGTCCAGTAGTCCTTGCCGTCAAACCAGGAGACCCGTTTGCCCGTGGGGTCGGCGCCGTAGAAAAACCGCACCTTCTCCATGAGCTTCTTGCGCGACCCCGTGGTCAGGTCGGTCATCCAGATGTCCGAGTCGCGCCGTCCGAACATCTGGCCGAAGGGATACGGCCTGGTGTCGGTTTCGGTCGCCAGTTTGTCCCCGTCCAGAAGTGTGCTGTTTTCTGATAGGCTAGTACCAATTTGCGACACTTTTGAATCACCAACGCGCCATGATGCCAGCATGGTAGCCCTAAGGTCTCGCTGTTCGCTGGTCCGCTGCGCGGGAATCACATTGACGTCCTTCGGGTGCCAAATCTCCACGTCCGACACCTTGTCTTCACTTTTCTTTATCGCCTCGTCGACCCGCTCGCGTTTGCGGAGCCCCACGTACAGGATCGCACCGTCCTTTGACCAAGAGGGCCGCCGATAATCGGTCACGCGTAGACCCGCCGGTACGCCCACCCCGGCATCCAGCACCTTGGGCCAAACGTCGGTGCCGCCCGCGCCGCTCCATGCGAGCATAGCATGAGCCGTGTCGCTGAATTCCTTCTCGACCTTGGTGCGCAACACCGCCAAATCGTCAGACTTCGGCCGCCACGTCAGCCCGCGATACACCGCGGTGGACGACTCGAGCACCCGAACTGTGCCGCTGTTGCCGTCATAAAGCTGCACGCCGTTTCCGTTGCCGCCGTCCGCCGCCACGGTGAACGCCAACAGCGGCTTCGCGTCCGACCACGCCTGCTCGCCGACATTGCCGAATACCAGGCGCGTGCCTTTCGACAGGTCATGCACCAGCACGTCCTGCACCCGTTTCCCCTCGGCCGGATATCGCGTCATCGAAATGAAGCGGCCGTCGGCACTGAAGCTGAACGCGGAGACTTCGGCCACCGCAATCGTATCCCCGTTGCTCAGGTTTCTGGCGACGAACGCATTGTGCACCGGCTTCTTTTCCTTGACCAACCGGTCGCGCTCTTTGGGTGACACGCCAACGAGGTACGCCACCCATTTCGAGTCGGGCGAAAACGCAGGCTGCAGCCCAAACGGAATCACCGTCGTTGCGTCGTTGAGAAGGCTGCGAATGCGTAACTCATTCTCCTCGTTCACGCGGCTGATACCGTAGGCTGCCCAGTTGCCATTGGGCGCGAGCCGCGCGGCTCCCAGCGTCTCCCATTTGCCGTAGTCTTTCGCGGTGAGCAGGGGTTTGTCCTGGGCCGAGAGAGGGGCGGCGAGGAGGAGGGGAAAGAGAGCCCTGAGGGCAAATCGAGCATGCATGAGCGGGAGGCTACGCGTGAAAATTCATTGGACTCGGGCTGGGTTTGGGTGGTGGCGTGCCGCGAAAGACGGGCGGCAACTCACACCCTGCGCGACAATGTACAGGTACCGACCCCGCGCCGCCTGTACCATTTCCTTGCAGCCGCTCGCCTCGGCAACGCATTCGCGTCGACCATGATTGCGTTGGCGCACGAGAGCGGTTCGGCGTTGCCTATCCGCGTGGCGCCACTGAACTGCGCAAGGCATTCAGAATAACCGCAACATCGACGACTTCCTGAAGCGCGGCGCCTGCCAACGGTGTCAAACTTCCCACCGCCGCGAAGGCCATACCAGCGGCACTCAAGCCCAGCCCCGTCCAAATGCTCTGCAACGCAATGCGCTTGGTGCGGCGCCCAATTTCCAGCAGTTCCGGCACGCGCGATAATGAATCGGCCAGAATCACCACGTCGGCCGCCTCGGATGAAACGCTGCCACCAGCGGAAGCCATTGCCACGCCGACATCGGCTTTCGAAAGAGCGGGCGCGTCGTTAATGCCATCGCCCACCATGAGTACCGTATGTCCATCACTTCTAATTGCATCGATAATGCGGCCCTTGTCGGGCGCACTCATTTCCCCGTGGTATTCGGAAATGCCGAACGCACCCGCCATGGCCGTGACGGTGGGGATTGCGTCGCCGGAGAGCAACAACACGCGCTGGATGCCGAATTCTCGGAGGGCGTGCAGCACCGTCGCCACTTCGGTGCGGGGCGCGTCTTCAAATTCAATGGCACCGGCCAACACACCGTCCACAGCAACATACGCGGTGAGCGCCGCCGCTTTGATGGGCAGCGACTGAACATCGAACTGCTGTGGTGCACAGTGCGCCGCGACAAAGGTGCGGGAACCCACGTGCACGCGTTGTCCGTTTACCAGTCCAACAATGCCGTCGCCTGACGTTTCGAGATTTTCCGTGCTCTCCGGCACCGGGCTGCCACTTTCCTGAGCGGCTTGTTCAATGACGCGTGCCAGCAGATGACTGGAATGCGCTTCAACGGCGGCGGCCAACAGCAAGAGCGATTGGGAATCGGTGGAGGATGTGGTGTGAATGGTGCGAATGCGCGGTTTACCAAACGTCAGCGTACCGGTTTTGTCAAAAATGACCACCGTGACGTCGCTCAATCGCTCTAACGCGCCACCACTCTTCACATATACCTGGCGCCGCGCTGCGCGATTGACGCCGCCAATAATGGCCACGGGGGTGGCCAGAATAAGCGGACAGGGCGTCGCTACCGCCAACACCGCCAGCACGCGATCCCAGTCTTTCGACAAGGCGTAACTGATTGCGCACAACACCAGCGTGAAGGGAGTGAACCACACGGCATACTTGTCGGCCAATCGCTGCAGCGGCGCCTTGTCTGCCTGCGCGAGCCGCACCATTTCAACAATGCGGGCGTACTGGCTTTCCGCGGCCGGAGCGGTGACGCGCAGTTCAAACGACCCCGATCCGTTCGTTGAACCACTTTGCACCGTCAGTCCAGCAACCGCGCGTACCGGGGTCGATTCGCCGGTTAACGATGACGTGTCGAGTTGCGAATGCCCGGCCATGACGACGCCATCACAGGGCACGACATCACCCGGACGAACAAGCAACACATCACCCACGACAATTGAATCGACCGGCACTTCGTCAGCACGACCGGCAACCAGACGGCGCGCCACGCGCGGTGCGACCGACTCAAGCGCGCGGACTGCGTCCGACGCGCGCCCGGCCGCATACTCTTCCAGCGCCTCGCCGCCGCTCTGCATCAGTACGATGACCAGTCCCACCAACGGTTGGTCGAGGGCGACGGACGCGATGATGGAGAGTGTGGCGACGACATCGGTCGCGAACTGTCCCCGCACGGCATTGCGAAGGGTGCGGAAGACCAGCGGCAGTCCCAGCGGCACCAGCGCGGACATCCAGACGATTTTTGCAACGTCAGCGGTCCACACCAGGCGAGTGACGGCCCCGGCAATGAGCGCCGTGACAGTCAGCGCAAGCAGGACCGTCCGAAATCGTCCTTGATGCTCAGAAATCGTTATCTCGCTCTCGGAATGTCACGATGGTTTGGCCCAGTCCGTGTCCAACGCTCAGGGCAACGTCGTGGCCCTCCTTGTCCTGCAGCACATGCACTGCCGTCACGCCGGTAATATGGCGCGTCAAATGGGCAGTGCGAGCTCTCCCGCCGCCAAACATCAGCGCAATACTGGAATCGTTGGTGTCCCACGTCGCACCCATGAACGCATGATTGCTCTGCTGAATTTGTGAGCCGATCAGCGGGTCGTTTACCTCAAGGGTTGTGATGCGTCCCCGGTTTCGCTGTGTGATGTCGTCCAACAGCGACGCCCACTGTTCGCGCGCGACGGCGCGCAAAGGCACGGCGGCCCGATTGGCGGGTGCCGCCGCCTGTGGAACCACCAGCACGCTGCACGCGGCACCGCGCACGACCCGTGTGGCAACACTGCCCACCAGAAACCGGGTTATGAATCCGTGCCCATGTGTACCCGTCGCAATGAGATCGGCATCGAGGGTCTTGGCGAGCCCCAGCAATTCTGTTGCCGCGTCGCCTTGAAGCAGCGTGGTTTGCACCTGCATGTCGGGCGGCGTGGCAATACGCGCTTGCACGCGTTCCAGTTCGTCCAGCACGTGTCGCTTGTGACGGTCGGCCCATTTGAACAGGTCAATGTCACGTGGCGCAATGTGCACCAGATTCAGTGTGCTGCCCGGAGCCGCGAGTGAGACGGCCAGTTGGGTGGCGCGGATGCTCGTTTCCGAAAAATCGATGGCCGCAACAATGCGGCGCGGCACCTGCCGCATATTGTCGGAAACAGCCAGCACCGGGGTCTCGGCCATACGAATCAGTCGCAGCGCCGTCTCGTCACTGAATAAACGGTCAGCCAGCGCGTGCCGCCCAATACCGGCAATGATCAGTGTCGCGCCAGCATGGTGGGCCGTTTGCGTTATACAGCGCGCCGGATCGCCGTCCAGCAGCTCGGCCTGCTGGGCCGCACCCCAAACACGTTCCGATTGTTGCTCCACATCGCGTTGCAGCAACATTTGCCGTTCCGCCATCAGTTCCGCGCTGAACAGCACCTGACTGTCGGGCACCAGGTTTACCGTGTCCAGTACCGCAACCAATCGCACGTCGCGTGTCTCGTTGCCCAGTAAGCGGGCCATGCGGAGGGCGGCGTCGGACTGCGGGCGGCCATCCGTCGCGACGACAAAGCGGTGGGTGGTTGGCGGAACGAAACTTGTTGTAACTCCGGGGGAAGCGTTTGTCAGATTCGCCATGACAATCTCCAATGAATTTTCGTGGGATGGTCCTGCGTGGTGGAACCCGTCACGGAACATTCCATGGGCGGTCGTCAGGCGAAGTCGGAACAACGCTGAGATTTGTGAGGATTTCCCCGAGGCTTGTTATTCGTTCGGCGAGATGATGGTCGGGCGCGCACTGCGCGCGCTCACTTCGTTCACATGAATGCGAAGGAGTTCTGTGCGGTGGGGCGTCGCGTCTTGTGGAGTGAGTGCGTGCGCGTCGAGCCGGCGGAGTATCGTTAAGGCGTGCTGATACACCGCCTGTTCCACAGCGCTGCCCTCAGAAGACAGCCAGTAAATGGTGCCGCGCACCACGGCGCTGTCCCAGTGATTGGGTCCGTGCACTTCATCCACCTCGAATGCGACCCATGGATGGTGTCGCAGGGTGCCGGTTTTCGCTCCGGGCGACGTGCGAAGGTAAATCCAGTCGCCTTCGTTGACATACGAAATGGGTTCAATATCCACGCGATCGTGGTGGGTAAACGCCAGCCGACCCACGTGATTGCGCTGCAGCAGTTCCATCGCGGCCTCGTGCGAGTGAACGCCAAACTGAGGGTCTGCGTCGGGGTGCATGGCGTACGTTCCGGGTGAGTGGTGTAGGGCCGGTAGCCCTGATAATGTGCACGAAAGGAGGCAGCGGCGCAGTCGTCAACCCCGCTGCCAGAAGTCAGGGTTTCCCTCACGGCACCAGTGGAGTGCCAGATTACCCTCAGGAGTTGACCTGCCATGAGAAATAGCTGACAAGGCCCCCCCGTTGACCGTTCGGTCCCGAATACACCCGCGCCATTTCGTTGCTCTCGCAATCACCCTGGTCGCGGTGGTTGCGATACACCTGTCGACACTTGGCGTTGCCAGCCGCGCGGGAATTATTGCGGCCGTGTGCCTGATGTTGTGGCTCACGCAGTGGGTTCCGGTTTGGGTCCCCACCCTCTTGTTGTGGCTTGCGACGCCAGCTTTGCTGTGGCGTCTCGACCAACGGTTTACCCCACTGGAAGTTGTTCAGTGGTCGGTCGATCCGGTGCTCGCCCTGTTTCTGGGCGGATTCGCGCTGGCAGCGGCTGCGCGGACTCACGGCATTGATGCGTCGGTTGCCACTGTGGCCTTGCGAATAGCGGGACGCTCACCCACGCGATTGCTTGCCGCCGCCGCCTTCGCGACGGCGTTGTTATCCATGTGGATGTCCAACGTTGCAGCGGCGGCGCTGATGCTGAACGCGTTTCGTCCAATTTGGGATCGCGAACCGGCTGGCAGTGCGCTTCGGCGCTCGTTGCTGCTGGTGATTGCCCTGTCAGCGGATGTTGGCGGTATCTCCACGCCCATTGGCACGGGCGCCAACGGCATTGCGTTGGCGGCGGTCGCGCATGTGCGTCACATCAGTTTTCTGCATTGGATGGCGTTTGGCGTGCCGCTGGCGGCGGGGCTGGTATTGGCAGCACTGGTGCTGGTGGTCGTTCGACTGCGTCCGTCCGCGCCGGTGCGGCCGCCTGCGTTGCCACCACTTGCATTGATGGCAGATTCGGCAAATAACGCGTCCGTGAATCATTCGGCCACCGATGGTTCGATGGCTGGTGAACGGGCATCGGGTGAACCGTTGCCCGCGCCTTCCGCGAACAATGCCAAACTCCCGCCGAAATTGTCGCGTTCCCTGCTGGGCGTGGTCTTCGCCGTTACCGTGTTGTTGTGGCTCAGCGAGCCGTGGCACGGAATAGTGGCGTGGACGGTGGCGTTGGGCGCGGTGCTCGCCCTGCTCGTGCTTCGCGTGTTACCATGGACGGAACTTCGTCATCTCGATTGGGGAACGTTGCTGTTGGTGGCTGGTGGTATTGGCATGGGCGCCCTGCTTGATCGGTCCGGTATTGTGCACCTGATGGCCGGACGTTTGCCCTTGCAGGATCTACCGGAGTTTGTGCGCATTTTTTCGCTGTGCGTGGTGAGCGCGACCCTTTCCGCCTTGATGAGCAACACGGGAACCGCTGCATTGCTTATTCCGCTGGCCGCTACCATCGATCCGTCGCCGTCAACCGCGATCATTGTTGCGGTCGCGGCGTCCCTGGGTGTGCCGTTTGTCGTGAGCACGCCGCCCAATGCCATGGCGGTTGCCGGCGGTTTGAAATCGACCGATCTGCTGATTCCCGGCCTCATTCTCATGTTTGGCGGATGCCTCCTGATCGCACTGACCGGACACTGGGTCCTGCGTGCCGTTGGTATTCCGTGAAGCAGTATCCTGCGAGTTCATGTGGACACGCACGCTGTCCGGTTTTTGCCGACAGGACTTCAGGGTCTGGCTGACAGACCGCGCCAGTTCGACCTGATACCGTGCGTACAAGTGTCGGCCGTCATTTTTCGGGAGAAGCCATGCCAACCGTGTCCGGGGAACAGCAACGGCAGGCGAGCGGGGTACTGTTGCGAGGCGGGTTGTTCGTCGTGATCGCAATCGTTGCCGTGAGGTGGCCGGAGACATTTTTTCTGGACGCGTTAATTGGCGTGTGCGCAGTGTCCCTGGTGTTCGGCCTGCACGAATCCCTCGTGTCACGAACGCTTCACCACCTCGAATACCGACTCTGGTGGCTGTCGCTATTGAATGCGTTGACCCTGTTTGTTTTCGGCGCCACCACGCTCACCATGTTGTTTGCACCCCTCGATGTCGCAATCGTCGTGATCGTTGCGTGGTTTGCCTGCTATGGGGTGTGTCTGGGCATTGGCGCGTCTGCCCTTCGGGATAAGCCGGTGGTGGAACGCGTTTTGGTTGCGCTGGGATTGATCCATGCAGCCATTTCCGGAATGGTGCTGGTCATGCCGGTGTATCCGCGTCTCAGCATTCTCGCGCTTCCGGCGGTTGGTGCCCTCTATGCCGCGCTGTTCGGTACGTGGCAAATCGTGATGGCGGCGTGGCTCCTGAAGCACGCGTCGCGCGAGTTGGGGTCGTCGCCGACCATCGCAATGAATGGCGCCGGAATTCTCCGAACGACGCGTGTCTCGTGACTGCAATGAAATGGCGCACGCAGGGAGTTACCACCGGCGGCGGGATGGTTTTCGTTCGCTGATATCTTACTGTATCCACCAGAAGTACAGGCCGATGCCAACCGCGCCGGCCACGGCTTGTGCAAGCAGGCGAGACGCCGCCGCTGCACGGAACGCGCCTGCTCCAATGGCAAGCGTGATCCCGGCCTTCAACAGCGTGTTGGCGAGATAACCAATCGCAATGGCGACCGCAGCCGCGTGCACCGACAGCCCACCCTCCAGTCGGCTCATGGAAAGGGTCAACGCATCCATGTCGGTCAGGCCCAGCACTGCCGCGGCGGGGTAAACGCCCACCGTACCCCAGACGCCGTTAATCATGGCGAGTGCGCTAAGCGCAATCTGAAAAACCAGCGCCATCTGCAACGCCGACCACAGTCGCAAGGGACTGCCCAATACCATGGGTGCGGCGGGCGTCTCTGATTCAAACTGACGTGCGGCACGCAGCAACATCAATACGCCGGCAACAAACGGCAGCACCATGAGGACGCAGAGTTGCAACCCCACGCGTGGGTTCAGCACGGAACTCACCACAACCACCCGCGCAATCATCACGGTGCACGCCCCGATCACGCCGAGTGCCAACGCGGTTCGCGCTTCCGGCTCGTGGCGACTTTTGCGCGCAAAATCGAGCGCTACTGCTGTGCTGGAAATCAACCCACCGAGTGAGCCGGTCACGGTACTGCCCGCACCCGTTCCCAACGCGCGTCGCGCGACGTATCCGGCGAAATTGAGCGCCGTGAAAATCAGCACCAATATCCACAGGGAGCGGGGTTGTATGGCCAGCACCCCTCCGAACGGTCCAGCCGGCAACAGCGGGAGAATGACCAGCGCCAACACCGCAAACTGCAACGCCGCTTGCAGTTCACGCTCGGCCACGTGACGCACGAGTCGGTGCAGGCGCGTTTTCTCCAGCAAGACGAGCATGACAATCGAACCGGTGCCTGCCGCCAGTGCGAGCCATCCGTATCCGGCGACGGCGCCCAAACTCACAACAACCAGGGCGGCCGTTTCGGTGGTGCCGTCACTGTCCGCTCCGGGTTTTCGTGTCGTGACCACATACGCCGCAATGGCCATGGCAAATCCGGCAGCGAGTGTCAAAGCGCCGGCAGGCAGCACGCCGGCAGACAGGAATAATCCACTGACGCCGCCAAGCATGCCTAACAGCAAGAACGTGCGGATTCCGGCAAAACGCGCATCAGGTCCCGTTGAATGACCAGACCATTCCCGCTCTAGCCCGATACCCAGTCCAATGAGCGCGGCTGTGCCGAGGCGCAGCGCGGCGTCAATTTCGCTCAGGGTTTGCGGCGTTGTTTGCAACGGAATGGGGTCATCGGACGAAAGCCCTGCGACACTGCACTGGTTTTCAGTGCGCTCGTATCGCACTAGAAACGAAACGACGTGCCAACTTCGAACGCGGTATACCGAAGGTTTCCGGGCTTGGTGACCAAGCCGTTCGTAATGTCGCGCGATAACGAACGCAATCGCAACGCGGGCACAATGCGCCAGGAATGCGAAACGGGGACAATGAATCCCGCGGCTATTTCATAGCCGGGACCGTGGCCCGAATTGGCAATGATGTCGCCGTCCGCGTTTTCCGTTTCGATATGTTTCACTGTTCCGCCGGCTTCCAACCTGTAGCCCCAGTTGGTGGTAGCACGAAACGGGTGCTCGAAACGCGCGCCAAATGTGTAGCCGGTCTCTTCGTAGTGGTGCGCGGCACGTGCCTCCGGTTTGCTGGCAGCGAAGTGCGCCCAATCCCAGCCGACGTATACATGCAGAAACGGCTGCACCTGATACGCAACGGTCGCTCCAAAAATGGTTCCGGGTTTGAGATCTGCGTCGGCCAGTGCTTGCAACGGCGCCGTCAATCCCAACCGGATGTCAGTCGTGATTTGCCCGTTCGCGGCAGGTCCGGTTACAGCCGACACACACAGTGCAAACCCTGCCAATCGGTACCGCATAGGGGACTCTTGGTTGACGGAGGCCTGCGCAGTTATTGCGTTCCACAAAAATAGCGGTGAAGCGGTAGGACTGCCGTCAGGGCATCGCCACAGAGTATGTCGCGCATTCCCTGACACGCGTGGGCTTGTGTATCCGTCACGACGTCGCACCAGACAATTGCCCGGTCAATTGCCCGCGCTGCGCACCAGGCTGTGAACATGTGGGGATGAAAAACCGCGCCCCACGCTCGCACGCTGCGAAGGTGGGGCGCGGTTGACAGGTGGCGAACTTGCACGGTCGGCCAAGCGCCCGTCAGCAGACTGCCGATTGGCGGCCTAACTTCTCCGTGCGCGGCGCCGCGCGGCACCACCCATGGCGCTCATACCAAATGCGAGCATCGCCCACGTCGACGGTTCGGGCACCACCGTCTGCGCACCGAAGCGCTCAATCAGCACGTTATCCAAAACCGGCCCGACGTTGTCGGCGCTCGAGGTGCCGATCTCGTACTGCAAACTGCCCGCCTGTCCCGCCGTAAACGAACGGGACCAGTTCGAGAACGGAGTGTTGCCGGCAATGCTTGTCTTGCCATGCATCCGGTCCCAAGAATCACACGGCGCGATTCAGTGAATCAACCGCGCACGCTTCAGCACAACAGTGTGCCTACGCCCAGCTCAAGTCGTGTTTCGACAACGGCAGGGAACGAATGCGCTTGCCCGTGGCCGCAAAGATCGCGTTGGTGAGCGCGGGAATGACGGGTGGCAAGGCGGGTTCACCCATGCCCGTTGGCGCGTTGTCCGACATCAACCAGTGCACGTGCACCTTTGGTGCCTGCTGCATGCGCAGCAGGCGATAGTCGTTGAAATTGGACTGCACCGTGCGCCCCTTGTCGAACGTGATTTCCTGCGTGAGTGCCTCGGAAATGCCGTCCAGAATTGAGCCCTGTACCTGATGATCAGCCCCGCTGGGGTTGATGACCTGACGGCCGATGTCGCCTGCAACCCAGACGTTGTTGACGGTGACTCCGCCCGCCTTGCTCACGGTCACTTCGACCACCTCGGCGAAATACCCGCGGTGACTGAAGTAAAACGCCACGCCACGACCGCGCCCTTTGGGGAGCGGTGCGCCTTTGCCCCACCCCGACTTATCGGCCACCATTTCCAGCACGCCGCGCATCCGGTTCACGTCCATGGATGATTTGGCGCCACCGGTCGATGCCAGCAGGTTCAGGCGGAACTGCACCGGGTCGACGTTCGCGGCCACGGCCAGTTCATCAATGAATCCCTGACTGACATACGAGAGGGCGTTGCTGCCGGGTGCGCGCAGGAATCCGGTGGGAATTCCGCTTTCGATAATAGAGAATCCCAGGCGGTAGTTCGGAATGAGTCCGGCAGGGAAATCCCCGGCACCCATGTTGCCGGCCTGCGTAAAGCTTTCCCCCTTGCCATAGGACACAAAGTGATTGCGCCACGCGACCAGCGCGCCTTTGCTGTCCACCGCGCCCTTGAACTGGTGGTGTCCGCCCGGACGATAGAAGTCATGCTTCATGTCGTCCTCGCGGCTCCACAACATCTTGACCGGCACGCCGCCGGCTTGCTTGGCAATGGCCGCCGCTTCCACCATGTAATCGTTGTTCAGGCGACGCCCGAATCCGCCGCCAATGCGCATCATGTGCACATCAATGGTGGACGCTTCAATGCCCAGCGTGCGCGCAATGATGCCTTTGCCACCGTTGGGGCTTTGCGACGGCACCCACATTTCCAAGCGTCCATCGTGGAAATGCGCGGTGCAATTCTGTGGTTCCAGCGTCGCGTGCGAGATGAACGGATACTCGTAGGTCGCTTCGACGACTTTGGCGGCCGACGTGTAGGCCGCATCGACATCCCCATCGTTGCGCAATTGCTTGACGGGAGCCGACGGCAGCAACTCTTTCGCTTTCGCCGCGAACGATGCCGTGCTTTGCGTGGCGGTCCCCCCTTCATCCCACTGCACGACCAGCTTCTTGCGCGCCTGTTGTGCAGCCCACCAGGTATCGGCGAGAATGGCGACACCATCCAGCAGTTCGGACAAGACCACACCGCCCTTGACGACAAAACACTGCTTGACGCCGGGTTCCCTGAGAATGGCATCGGTGTTCGCCGAAATGACTTTGCCACCGAATACCGGGCACTTTTCGTACACCGCGTGCAACATGCCCGGCAACTGCACATCAATGCCGAACAACGGTTTGCCAGTGACGAGCTTTTTGTTGTCGATGCCGGGCGTGAATTTGCCGATGATCTTGTAGTCTTTGGGATCTTTGAGCGGCACGGTCTTCATGTCGGGCGGCGTCAGTGTCGCGGCCGTTGCCGCCAGCTCCCCGTACTTTGCTTTTTTGCCCGACGCCTTGTGCACAACCGTGCCAGCATCGGTGTTCAACTCCGCGACCGGCACGCTCCACATTTGTGCGGCCGCGGCCAGCATCATCTGGCGACCAACGGCCCCAACCTGGCGCATGGGATCCCAGTTGCTGGGAGTGGCATTACTGCCCCCCGCCGTCTGGCCCGGCGTGTATTTCGAGGCGTCTGCCATCGCCAATTCGATGGTCACACTTTCCCATGGCACATCGAATTCGTCGGCGATGAGCATGGGCAGCGTGGTACGCATACCTTGGCCGCATTCCGGATTCTTGCTGATGATCGTGATCGTGCCGTCGCCTGACACGCGGATGTACGCGTTCGGGGTGAAGTCGGCCAACAGCGCTTCTTCTTCCTTCGAAAGCCCGAACGGCACGTAGGCCGAGAGCAGCAATCCGCCGCCGGCAATGGCGGTGACTTTGAGGAAATTGCGACGAGTGACGTCGAGTGTGGATGGGGTCATGGTCGTCGGCCTCAGTCGGCGGCCGCGATGGCCGCGGCGCGGTGAATGCCTTCGCGAATGCGGTTGTACGTCGCGCAGCGGCAGAGATTGCGGTTCAGCGCCGTGTCAATGTCGGCGTCCGTCGGTTTCGGCTTGTCCTTGAGCAGGGCGGCCGCGGCCATCAGCTGTCCCGCCTGGCAGTATCCGCACTGCGGCACGTCCAGCTCCTCCCACACTTTCTGCAGCGGATGGTTACCGTCGGGCGAAAGCCCCTCAATCGAGGTGACGTTTGCGCCTTGAATGGACGTGGCGGTGCGCTGGCACGAACGCACCAGCGCGCCACCGACGTGAACGGAACAGGCGCCGCATTGTCCAACGCCGCACCCGTATTTGGTGCCTTTCAGGTCGAGGACATCGCGGAGCACCCAGAGCAGCGGCATGTCCGCGGGGACATCGACCGACTTGGGGCTACCATTGAGCGTGAAGGAAATCTTCATCGGTCGGGGGCGCAGGGGGCGGGGAGAGACTGCAGAATGAAAAGCCAGTAGCAGACTGCCGGAATGTACCATTGCCGGGCGGAGAGGGCTATCGGGGGGGGGCGCCTGAACACCGGATTCGTCCCTTCCTGCTATTCGGGAACGCTCTAGTCGTGTGCCATATAGCAAGCTAACTTGTTTTACATGAAAGCAACCATCGATTTTGATCCCGTCCTCTATCGCCGCCTCAAGATTGAGGCGGCGCGGCGAGGCCGCACCGTTCGTGACCTGGTGGCCGAAGGCGTACGCGCCGTGCTCGACAGCCCGGTGGCATCCGATGCGCATCTCGCACGGCCTTCGGACACAGGCTGGCAACCGGACTGGCTCGGATCGCTCGGCCAGTACGGGCGGGGCGTAACGGACCACTCGATGGCGGCGGTACGCGAAAACATTGCCCGCGAGCGACGCGCGGAAAAACCACGATGACCACCGGACTGGATACGTCGGTGGTCCTGCGGCTGCTGACCGGCGTGCCGGCCGAGCAGGCGGAGTTGGCAAGGGTCTTTGTTTCTTCGCAAACGTCGCCAGTGCTGGTTTCCGATCTGGTGGTCGGCGAAACGTATTTTGCGCTCAAGCACCACTACGGCGCTCCGCATCAGGAAGCGGTGCGCTCGTTAAGCGCGTTATTGGCCGACGCGCGTCTGCAGGGTTCGGGCGTTGCCCACGCGGTGCTCGCCGCGCTGGCGTTGCGACCGGCAGCCAAGAACGCGCCAGGATTGCTCGACCGGCTCATTCACGCGGACTACGACCGCGATGCCAACACGCTTGCGACGTTCGACAAAGATCTGTCACGGCTGCCAAACGTCCATTTGCTGGCCTGACCTGACGAATGGAGATTTGTAAAACGGCCCGTCGCTCTACAGATTGGCAGTCGTGATGAATCCCTTACCGCAGATCCAATCGCGACGCGCCGCCGTGTGCTTCGCACTCACGCTGGTCGGCTCGTGCGCACATACTCCGCCACCGCCAACGCCGCTGACATCGAGCGCCCGGAGCGCCGTCGAACGCCCTGACCCCACCCTGCAATCACAACTCGAAGCCCTCGTTGTCGGCTTCAAGGGCGATGCCGGCATCTACGTGCGCCACCTCAAGACCGGCGCCACGGCCAGCATTCGCGCGAACGAAGTGTTCCCGACGGCCAGCATGATCAAGGTGCCCATTCTGGTCGGCACGTTTAACGCCATTCACCAAGGGCAATTCACGTTTCAGCAAACAGTCACCTACCGCGACTCGCTGCGCTATCAGTACGACGACTCACTGGGCGTACCGCGTGAGGGGGCGAAAATTCCTATAGCACGCTTGACGCTGCAGATGATCACGGAAAGCAACAACACCAGTTCGCTGTGGCTGCAGGGCCTGGTGGGTGGCGCGAATATCAATACATGGCTGCACCAACACGGTTTTGATTCCACCCGCGTCAACTCGCGCGTGGCGGGCCGCGAAGCCGACCGAACGAAGTACGGCTGGGGACAAACCACACCGCGCGAGATGGCGTCGCTGCTGGTCATGATTCGCGAAGGCCGCGCGGTGAGTCGCGGCGCGAGTGAGGAGATGTATCGGCACCTCACGCGCATTTATTGGACGGGCGAGGCCCTGTCGCAGCTACCACCGTACGTGCAGGTCGCGTCCAAGCAGGGTTCGGTTGATCGCGCGCGCTCGGAGGCCGTGTTGGTGAACGCGCCGTCCGGCGATTACGTGTTTGTCGTAACGACGAAGAATCAGGAGGACACAAGTTATCGCGCTGAAAACGCCGGCTACGTGCTCATTCGCGCGGTGTCGGCGCTCCTGTGGCGCGAATTTGAACCGGCGCACGCCTTTGTGCCCGACTCGGCGGCACGACGTTTCAAACCGCCCGAAGAACCGTAGCGCGGGGCCGCGGCGTTACGGTTTCAGCGTGAATCCCGCGACTTCAAAATGGGCATCCAATGTGAGCACGTCGCGGATGCGGCGAAACCGCATGGTTTCGAAACTCACGGCATCGGCCAGGCTGATGGCGTGGTCGGTGAATTTGCGCAACCACCGGTCGACCGCCGCGCGCTCGAGGTCACGGTCGACAAACACCACCTCGTGCGAAGGGTCCTGATAGACGCTGTCGAGGAACCGGATGCCGTCGGCTGCTCCGCGGAAACGCGAGACAAGAATCTGCATTTCCGCGAGTACCAAATTCGTGGTCACGAGTTGTGTGCCTGATTCGATCCATCCCTGATAAGTGGCCAACGCTGCCTTGTGTTTCGCTTCGCGTGGGCTGATTGCCGCCAGCCACCCCGCGGTGTCAACGAACGCCGCCTTCATCGCCGCTTTTTGGTGGGCGGCACATAAGACTCGGCCAGCAGGGCATCGTGGTTCATGGCGCCGTCTGCTGGCCATCCCTGACTGGTCGTTTCGCGCACAAAAGTCAGCATGGGACTTGTGGTGCCCTGCTGCTCCCGGGCAAAGCTTCGAATGCCGCGGCGCAGGATTTCCGCTTTGGACAAGTTGGTGCCGAGCGCCAGCCGAGCGAGGAGGTCGCGGTCGTCGGGCGCGAGGTACACCTGGGCCGGCTCGCGAACGGCGCGGGGCGGGGGCGGGGGCGGGGGCGAGGGCGGGGGCGGGTCTTTTTTAGTCATGCATGTATTTATAGGTGTTTATACATTCAGTCAAGTGAATGTAAACGTCCGCCCTCGGCTCAACGGCCGGCCCGGCGTGGCGCGGCCCCCGCAACGCCGTCGCTGACCATCTGCGCGGCGAGCCGCCTCTTCGGCAGGGCACCGCGCCACGAATCGCCCGGCGGGCGGCGCCTTGCGCTATACTTGGAAGACCAGACGAACGACGGGCGCCCGGGCGATGTCTCCGGGGGCCCGTTTGTGTATACCGCCGATTTCGCCGCAGCGAACCGGTAGTCCGAAATAGCGAGGAACGCGGGTGGCTGAGGAACGTGAAAATTCGGCAGTGCATGCGGGCGACACGGGGGTGGAGGCGCACGGAGCGGGCCACGACGCCGAGCTGGCACGTGAAGTAGCGCGCCGACGCACGTTTGCCATTATCTCGCACCCCGACGCCGGCAAAACGACGCTGACCGAAAAGTTGTTGCTGTATGGCGGCGCCATTCATCTGGCCGGATCGGTCAAGGCGCGTCGGGCGACGCGTCACGCCACGTCGGACTGGATGCAGCTCGAACAGGAGCGCGGTATTTCCGTGACCTCCAGCGTGCTGCAGTTCGAATACGAAGGGTGTCAGCTCAACCTGCTGGACACGCCCGGGCACGAAGACTTTTCCGAAGACACGTATCGCACCCTGGTGGCCGCGGACAGCGCGGTCATGCTGCTGGACAATCGCAAAGGGGTGGAAGAGCGTACGCGGCAACTGTTTGACGTGTGCAAACGTCGCCGTATGCCCATCTTCACACTGATCAACAAGTGTGATCGCGCCGGTGCCGATCCGCTGCAACTTATTCAGGACGTCGAAGCAGACCTTGGCATCATCTGTTACGCGGCGACGTGGCCCATCTATCGCAACGACGCGTTTGTGGGTGTATACGACCGCTGGAACGGCCAGGTGAGTTTCTTTGAGCGTGGCACCGATCGCGGTGCGTCGCGTGTCGCGACCGAAACGGCGGACATCAACGATCCCGCGTTGATCGATCGGCTGGGTGAAGACGCGTATCTGCGCCTGGAATCGGAAATCAGCTTGCTGGAAGGCGCTGGACACGCGTGGGACAACGACGCGTTCCTCGCCGGGGAAATGACGCCGGTATTTTTCGGCAGCGCGCTCAGCAACTTTGGGGTCGAGCCGTTCCTGCAGGAATTTGTGGTGCGCGCCCCGCCACCGGGGCCGCGTGTGTCCAGCAAAGGCGTGGTCGAACCCACCAATGACGCGTTTACGGGATTTGTGTTCAAGATTCAGGCGAACATGGATCCGAAACATCGCGATCGCGTGGCGTTTGTGCGCATCTGTTCGGGACGCTATCGCGCAGGGCTGGAGGTGAATCACGTACGCACCGGCAAACCCATGCGCCTGTCGGCGCCGCAGCAGTTTCTGGCCCGCGAGCGCGTGGCGATTGAAGAAGCGTGGCCGGGTGACGTCGTGGGCATCATGGACCGCGGCACACTGCGCATTGGTGACACGCTGGCCGAAGGGTCAAACCTTGAGTTCAGCGGCATTCCGCGCTTTCCTCCCGAACACTTTGCCCGCGCGGTGCCGCTGGATGCGCTGCGTCGCAAACAGTTTGACACCGGCTTGCGGCAGTTGACCGAAGAGGGTGCGGCGCAGGTGTTTTACGCCGAGAGTATTGCAGGGCCCATTCCAATTGTCGGAGCGGTGGGGCAACTGCAGTTCGATGTCATGGCGTTTCGTCTCGAAACGGAGTACCGCGCCCCCTGCCGGTTTGAACCCATTTCGTCGCGGTATCCCCGGTGGGTGACCGGATCTGAGGCCGCCATAGAGCGTGCCGTGACGGGCCGGGGACGCATGCGGGTGTACGACGCGAAGAACAACTCCGTCATCCTGTTCCAGGACGCCTGGGCGCTGAAGTGGGCGCTGGACAACGAAAAGGATGTGCAGTTCCATGACGTGGCACCCTGACCGCCCCAAACGGTCCAGCGGGTGGTGCGCCCCGCCCGTTAACAGCAATCATCCTCGCACGTCCAACTGAGTGCACGCGCACTTTTCCGGAGCGCGGCATTCAAGTGGAGAGTTAATCCGATGCGTTTTACGAGACATCAGTTGCTGGCGCTCGTGCTGGGTGCCGGTATGGCAACCGCACTGCCGGCTCAGGGTCGGGTAGCGGGCGCGCGCGGGGCTGGCCGCCAGATGGATAGCACGCGCCTGGCCCAATTTCAGAACCGCGATACCACCCAGCGTGCCGCGATGCGCGAACGGCTGGCCGAGGCGTCCACGCCGGCCGGAATGATTCTGCAGATGCGCGAACGGCTTGGTTTGACCGACGATCAGGTGAACCGCTTGGAGACGCTCAAGTCAACCTTCGTCGAGCCGTCTCAAACGGAGCTGACCAAGCTGCGCGAAGAGCTGGCGACCGTGTCGAAAGGGGAAGTGAACCTGCCGGTTGCGCGCGCGGCGATGAACAAATTGAACGACGCGACGACCAACGTCATGCTTGCGCGGCTGGATGCCCGCAATCAGGCAAGGGCGGTGCTGAACGGTGATCAACAGGTGCAGTTTGACGCTCTCGAAGCCCGCCGACCGCAGTTCCTGCAGGGTGGGGGAATGATGGGCGCTGGCGGCCGTATCGGGGCCAAGGGCGGGGAACCGCCGGCGGCAGGGGTGCGCCGTGGTGGCCCTCCGGGGAAGAAACCACCAGTTCCGGCGGGGTTGTAACGGGTGAAGTGACGACTCTGCCGGATTTCCGCGGAAAAACTTGAGCAGAGCACACGTCGTGCGAAGGGCGCCCTGGCAACTGTCCGGGCGCCCTTTTTTCTATCTATCGATGTTGCGCCCAGAGCCAAGTATAGAACGCGGGCATCCGGTAAACTTTGTCCCAAGTACCGGAATGTGATTCACCCGGGAATTCCGTGTAGAGCACGTTCCAGCCATTAGCCTTGAACGCCAGGTCGGCCGCTCGCGGATACTTGATGTCGACCAAGCGATCGTCGGTACCGTGAAACATCCACATGGGAGTTGAGCCGAGGCTCTTGGCAATTGTCGGATACGAAGAGCCGATGGCAATATCTGGCGGCGCGGCCAGAACACAGAAATCGCAGACGATGGCCGATATTGGAGCCATGGCGGCGAACCGTACGGGATTTTGGAGAGCGATTTCGTAAATCAGTCCGCCGCCGAACGACGTGCCGGTGAGGTAAACTCTCTTGGAATCGGTGCTGTACGCTTTCAAAACCCAGTCCAATGCCGCAGTTGCGATCGCTATAGGAATGTCGCGACCCACGTGTTCGCCGGCAGGCATTTGAGGGAAGATCGCTATTGCGGGGAACGTGTTGACTTCATTTTTCACGACCACCGCTAAACCGGTTGTCATTTGCTTCAGTCCATCGCTCCCGCGTTCGTTGCCGCCGTGAATTGAAACGACCACTGGCCATTTCTGAGCGGTGGTGTAGGCTTTCGGCACGAACACCTGATACGGGAACGTTTCCGCACCGATGGTAACGGTCCGCGCTGTGAAGGCGCCAGGTTGGGCCACGACGTTTTCCGGGCCCGTTTGCGGGCCGGTTTCTGTTGGCGGACTTACAGAGGGTTCCGGCTTGCCACAGGCGGCTGCGAGGGTCAGGGCCAGCAAAACTCGTTGCATGGGCATTAAGTAGTGGTTGGAATGTAGCGTGGCAGCCCGCTTCACCTTTACGGAAAGGTAAACTGAGCCGACATTAATCAGTGCTCAAACGAAAAGAAATTGTACCCCGCGTCCCGTTATCGATGCGGCTAGCTTCTCGCAACCTTACATAGTCGTTTCCGCTAGTTCGCCGCGACCACTTTGCCTGTCACAACGTGTTTCGCTGTCCGCCAAATCCAGCCCCTCCCGCCTGTGAGCGTCACGTCCGTCACAGTAGCAATTTGCACCTGGAATCGGCACGAGCTGCTCCGGCAAACGCTGGAGGAAATGACCATGCTCGAGGTGCCCGATGGTGTCATTTGGGAATTGCTCGTGGTCAACAATTGTTGCACGGACGCTACAGATGAGGTAATCGCGAGCTTCGCCGCGCGGCTGCCCATTCGGCGTTTGTACCAGCCCGTAGCGGGATTGTCGAACGCGCGAAATTTGGTGTGCCTGGAGGCACAGGGGGAGTTCGTCATCTGGACTGATGATGATGTGTTAGTCTCGCCTCACTGGATCAACGAGTACGTCTGCGCCTTTCGCGCGCACCCGGAGGCGGCGCTATTCGGAGGGCCGATCACGCCTTGGTTTCCCAACCAGCCACCCGCATGGCTGAGGAATTCGTGGAGCCGTGTAGCCAACGCCTATGCGGCGGTCGACTACAGTGACCAGAAAATCCCACTTTCGTTCTCACGCGTTCCCTTTGGCGCCAACATGGCGGTGCGCATCGACTGTGTTCGCACGTATCCGTACCGCCCCGATCTTGGGGTCCGGCCAGGCAGCCGTATGGGCGGTGAAGAGACCGATGTACTGCGCCGCGTGCTGGCTGACGGGCATGCCGGCTGGTGGATTCCGGGGGCAGGCGTTCGGCACTACATCCCGGTTGCGCGACAAACCTGTGAATATCTGCGTGGGTGGTTTTACGCGTACGGACAATTTCTTGGCCAACAAGGAGAAAACAGTTCCAGCGCGCGCGATATTTTAGGCCGTCCGCGGTGGTTATGGAAGCAGCTGGTCGTCACAGAACTTCGATACCAGTGGCGCCGCCACAAATCGCCTCCCAGCGTCTGGATGGGAGATTTAATTGCTGCGAGCACCGCGCGAGGCCAGTTCCGTTCGTTCCATCGCCAACAAGAATCACGCACGAAACCATTCAGCGCTGACCTGGCTCGCGGTTAAGCGCGCTGCGTAGCGCGTTGGCCAGCAACGACAGGTTGTTCGTAATGAGACCGATGTGCCCTGACGCAATTGGTGTCAGGCGCACTTCGCTGGCGAGCAACTTCCAGCGACTAACGGGATTTGGTCGCGGTGCAGTGCCGGGGGCACCCTGTGCCCAACAGAATTCGATGACGCCGTCGAACAATCCAGGCAGGTACGCAGCGGATGCGGTGGCTTGAGCCTCGAGCAGCACAGCGTCGCGGTCTCCGTCGTCGATGACTTCCGCAGTGGGTGGCGCACCCGTTGCGGTGACCGCGTTCGCGGTAGTCGCCTCGCGAACGAGGCGAGGCAGTGTGCGCACGACTTTATCGAGAATCCACGACGATTTCGACTGCTTCGGCAGGTGGTTGAAGTATGCAATGCGACCTTGGGCCCATCGGATCCGGTGCAACAACGCCGCGCGACGGATCAGCCGTTGGCGGGCGTTGATGCCGGGAACAAGACGCAATAGTGGACCCACACGGCGAAGCCGCGCGTTCATCGGCGTGCTGTCGATGACCACGAGATGCTCGACCACCTGACCCGCAGCGCGCAACTGTCGCGCCATTTCGAACGCGACAATGCCGCCCACGCAAAATCCGACCACGCGATATGGTCCCGCTGGCTGCATCTTGCGCAACTCGGAGATATGGCGCGCCGCCATGGTTTCGATGGTCCACGGATTGGCTCCCGACTCGACGCCCAGTGTCGGCAACACATAAAATGGCGAGTCGGGTGCAACGAGCGGAGCGAGGCGCCGGACATACCAGCCACCGCCTGACCAGTCGCCATGCACAAATGCAATAGGCAACCCTTTGCCTTGCGGTTGGACTACCACCAGCGGCGGTTCCTTCTCGGGCGCCAGCGTGGTGGCCAGGCGCGCTGCGAGTTTCTCGACGGTGGAGGACTCAAACAACCAGGCCAGGGGAACGCGCTGTCCGCGAACACGCTCGATTTCGGCAAGCATGCGAATGGCGAGCAGAGAGTGGCCGCCTATCTCGAAAAAATCATCGAGTGCGCTGATTGGGCGACCAGGAGACAGCAGCTTGCCCCAAATCTGCACCAACTCGTGTTCGATGGTGCTGCGCGGTGATTGATGTGCACGCTTTAGCAAACCTCCCTGCGGAATAGGGAGTGCCTTGCGATCAACCTTGCCGTTGCTCGTAAGCGGCAGACGGTCCAGGAACATGAACGCAGCCGGCACCATGACTTCGGGGAGGCTTTGACGAAGCCAGTCGCGCAACACACCAATGTCGGGTGGCGGAAATGCGTTCGCGACAATGTAGGTAACGAGGCGCTGGTCGCCGGGCGAATCTTCGCGCACCATGGCCACCGCTTCCGACACGTCTGGGTGCTGCACGAGTGCCGATTCAATCTCACCGAGTTCGATGCGATGCCCGCGAAGTTTCACCTGGTGATCGCGACGACCGAGGTATTCTACTTCACCCGATGGCATGAGCCGACCCAGATCGCCCGAGCGATACAGGCGTTTGCCGCGTCCGAACGGGTCCGTGACAAATCGTTCGGCGGAGAGTTCGGGCCGGTTGAGATACCCACGCGCGACACCTAATCCGCCGACGCAAATTTCTCCGGTCACACCCACGGGCACTGGCTGCAACAGTTCGTCAAGCACATACATGGTAAGTGTCGGAATCGGGCGCCCAATGTTGGATACTCCGGCGTTGATTTCCTCGTCGCCCATTTCCTTATATGTCACATGCACGGTTGTTTCGGTGATGCCGAACATGTTGATGAGACGCGTTTCAGGCCACGCGGTTCGCCACGGCCGCAACAGGGCCGGCTTCAGTGCTTCGCCACCAAAGATGAGGTAACGAACGCGGAGTGTTGGTTTCTGCGCGACGGCAAGTTCCATCAGGCCATAGAAGGCAGACGGCACCTGGTTGAGCACTGTCGTTCCGGTGGATTCAAGCAGGGCGAGAAAATCAGACGGACTTTGCGCAACCGTGCGCGGCACGATGACCGCGCGTCCGCCAAACATGAGGGCGCCATACAATTCCCAGACCGAAAAATCAAATGCGAACGAGTGGAACACCGTCCAGACATCGTGTTCGTCGAAGTCGAACAGCGACCGATCATTGACCAGCAGACGGGTGACATTTCGATGTTCAACCATCACCCCCTTGGGCCGGCCCGTTGAACCAGACGTGTAGATGACGTAGGCACTATTGTCAGGCGTCACGTTCACCACTGGGCCGGACACGCTCTCTGCGTTGCTGACCGATTCCATCAACTCGGTGACCCGCACGACCCGCGCATCATGTGAGAGTGCCGAGAGCCGTGTGCAGTTGGCTTCGTCGACAATCATGATGCGTGCGCCGGCATCCTGCGTGGTGAACTCTATACGGTCGTCGGGATACGCGGGATCGATGGGGAGATACGCACCACCGGCCTTCAACACGCCGAGAATCGCGACCACCATGTCCGGTGTACGTTCCAGGCAGAGGGCCACGCGGTCGTCCGGCGCGACGCCCGCACGACTGAGCGCCCAGGCGACACGATTGGCGCGTTCGTTCAGCTCACGATAGGTGATGCGCGACGTGGCATCGGCCATCGGGAATTCAAGCGCGACTGCATCGGGACGCTTCAGCACCTGTTGCTCAATCAGGCCATGCACCGTGGCGTGTTCCGGATACCCCGCCTGCGTGTCGTTCCATTCCTCGAGTACCTGACGACGTTCGTCATCGGACAGTATTGGCAAGGCATTGACGCGCGAATCGGGTGATGCCAGTGCGCTCTGCAGCAATACGCCAAAATGGTGGAGCATACGCTGTACCGTGGCGTGATCGAACAACGCTGTTCGGAACTCAGTCCCCAACTGAAGCCCCGCGGTACGCTCTGCAACCGTAAATTGCAAATCAAACTTCGTGGCTCCGAGCGCCGTACCGACGCGCGTGCTGGTGGTGTTGCCAAGGTTGAGTGACTCGCGATCTGGATCTTCAGTCGACAGGACCACCTGCGGCATCGTGACCAGAGGCCGACCATCGGCGCCGCTCACCTGGAGCAGGGTTTCGAGTGGAATGTCCTGATGCTCGTGCGCGCCGAGCGTGACCGTGCGTACGCGAGCCAGCAACTCGCGAAAGGTCGGGTTGTCGCCGAGTGACACTCGCAGGATCAGGGTGTTCGCGAAGTACCCGACAAGGTCATTGAGTTCCGGGTGCGAGCGACCTGCGATTGTGGTGCCAACCGCAAGTTCGCTCTCCTTCGAATAGCGAGCGAGCAATACATACAGCGTGGCCAGCACCACCATGAACGAAGTCGCGCCCTGTTCCCGGGCCAAGGCGTGCAGATTCGCAATGACGGAAGGTGGAAGGGTCAGACCAACCGAAGCACCCTCGAATCCCAGAGTACCAGGACGGTCGCGGATGGTGGGCAGGTCAAGCTGCGCCGGGACGCCTGACAACTGCGCACGCCAGTACGCCAGCAGTCGGTCGAGTCGTGAACCGGCCAGATAGCTGCGTTGCCACACTGCATAGTCGGCATACTGGATGGGCAGCGGCGGCAGCGACGGTTCCGTACCGTTTCGGAATCCCTCGTATAACCGTGAGAGATCGCGCATGATGACATTGCCGGTCCAACCGTCCGAGACGATGTGGTGCGAGACCAGTTGCAGGACGTGATCATTTGCGTCGAAGCGGATGAGCGCGACGCGCAATTGCGGATCGTGCTCAAGGTCGAAAGTCCGAATGGCCAACTCGCGCATGTGGGCCCGCGCACCGTCGACGCGATGGTCGGACGCCAGGTGCTCGACACTGATGCGCTCAATCGCAACGGGCGTTGCCGCATTGATGACTTGCCGTGGCTCATCGTCAACAAGCGCGAAGGTGGTGCGCAGCGCTTCATGACGTGCCACCAACGCGTTGAGGGCCTGCTGCAGAGCCGGCAGATCAAGCACCCCTCCCAGGCGAATGGCCCGCGGAACGTTGTAGGCATGGCCCGGACTCGCCCGCTCAAGACGCCACAACAATTCCTGGGCAAAGGACATGGGCACAGGGGCGCCCGGGTTGCGAACCGGGATAGTCTGCGATGACGTCACCGCGGTGCGACTGCTGTCAGCCACCTGTTGTTGCTGCTCGGTCGTCAGACCGGCCCGTCTGCGCGCCAATTCGGCGCGTTTGGCCGCCAGCGTATCCGAAGGTGTTGTCATGAGGTGCTACTGGGTGCCAGAAACGGCATCGATTGCTGCGAGTTCAACTTCGATATCGACGAGTTCCGCGAGCTGCTCGACGGTGGGTGCGTCGAATAGCGCGCGAAGTGGCAATCGAACGCGAAACGTCTTGCTGATCTTGCCCAGCACCCGAATGGCGAGCAGGGAATGTCCACCCAGTGCCAGAAAGTTGTCAGAGAGACTGACGGCCTCCTGCTTGAATACGTCGGCCCACATCGTAGCAATCTTAATTTCGGTTTCCGTGCGTGGGGCGACGAACGTATTCCGGCCGGCTCCTGCTTCGTTTGGAGCCGGGAGTTTGGCGCGATCGATTTTTCCGTTGGCCGTGAGCGGAAGCGCGTCCAGCACCACCACGGCGGACGGCACCATATAGTCGGGTAACTGGGCGGCGAGACTGGCGCCCAACGATTCGCTGGATGGACGCACGCTGTGGCTCATTTCGTAGCCTGTTTGCCGGAGCACCACGTACGCGACGAGCGAGCTGCCTTGTACACCTTCGGCTTCGCGCAATACCGCTACGGCCGTCTCAACACCAGGTTGGCTGCGCAGCACCTGCTCGATTTCGCCAAGTTCCACGCGGTGTCCGCGAATTTTTACCTGATGGTCGATGCGGCCCAGGAACTCGATGCTGCCGTTTGCCAGACGACGCACGCGATCGCCAGTGCGATACACGCGGTCGGCACCCGTCGGGGTTTGCAACTGAACGAATCGTTCGGCCGTCAGATCGTCGCGCCTGAAATAGCCATGTGACACGCCGAGTCCGCCGAGCCATAACTCCCCCGGAATGGAAACGGGCTGTTCGCTGCCATGTTCGTCGACGATGTAGGCGCGTGTATTCGCGAGGGGAGAACCCACGGGCACTGTTTGCGCGCCCAGCGCGGTCACGGCGCTGAGTGATTCACGCGTCACTTCGAAGGTGCAGACGCCCACCGTCGTTTCGGTCGGGCCATAGTGATTGAGAACGCGACAGCGGCCAGCGCCCAACAGGCGGCTGGCAATGTCGGGTTGCAGTGCTTCTCCGCCGAACACGGTCCACTGCTTGGGTAGTGAAGCGGCAAGGGCAGTTCCGGTCTTGCCGGTGGTCAGCGCCATGAGGTGATTCGGCGTGATCTTGAGAACGTCGACCGGGTGTTGCGCCAGGTAGTCAGCGAATTGCACGCTGTCCGTTGTGGTGTCCTGTCCCAGCACGTGCAGCGTACCACCCGAGAGGAGCGCCGGATACAAACTGGTGTTACCGAGATCGGCCGCCAGCGTGGATGCCATTGCAAAGGACCACCCATCAAGAGCGACGAGTCCGTCGCCGCCGATATTGGAGTCCACACCGGCGAGCACACGACTGATCGCGCGTGTGTAGTGCACAATATTGGCATGAGCCACGGCGACACCCTTCGGCGTGCCGGTTGAACCGCTGGTAAACAACACGTACGCAATGTCGTCCGGGGCATTGATGATTGCCGGATTGTCGGACGACTCTGCGTTCAGCAACGCGCGGTGTGCGTCATCATCCAGCACAATGGTGTGGATGCCCGACGGCAATGTGCCGACACCGGCTTTTGAGGTGACGACAATGGTTGCGCCACATTCGGCGAGCTGTTGAGCAATACGTACATCAGGCGCCTCGACAGAAAGCGGCACGTAGGCGCCGCCCGATTTTAGAATGCCGAGCAACCCCACGATGGCGGTGGTGCTGCGATCGAGCAGCAGACAGACGGGTGTGTTTGCGCCGACGCCGAGGCGTCGCAGGTGGTGTGCGACCTTGTTGGCGCGTGTGTTCAGGTCGCTGTAGGTGAGCGTGCTGTTGCCTGGGCCAACCACGGCTACGCGAGTAGCGACGCGCGCAGCCTGCAAATCGAACAAGGCCGGGATGGTGGTAGGGGTGCCTTCGGAAATAGACGTGGCGTTCCAGGCGGACAGTTGCTCGCGTTCAACATTGGTAAGCAGCGGAATATCGATGACACGCACGTTGGCATTGGTCGCCGCGGAGTCAAGAACCTGCACCAGCTGACCCAACAGTCGACGCATGGTGTCTGCTGAGAACAGTTCACTTCGATAAGCGAGGGTTAGTCCGAGTTGACCGCTGCGCTCGGTGACGAGGAGCGTAATGTCAAATTTCGTGGCGCCGAAATCCATGCCGAACGACTCGGTCTTCGTGCCGGACAGTTCTGGAGCCGCCCCCATCGTGTCCTGCATGGTGAGGACCACTTCGAACAACGGCGCTTGCGAAGTCTGGCCTTTGCGAAACTCGTGTACGAGTTTTTCCAGTGGTATGTCCTGGTGATCGAACGCACCGACGACATGCTTTTTTACGCGCTCGACTAACGCAGCAAATGTTGGATTGCCCGAAAAATCGGCGCGCTGGACAACTGTGCTGTTCAGGTAACCAACCACTCCTTCCATCTCGGGAAGGGAGCGGCCCGCGCTGCCGGAGCCAACCAGTACGTCCGTGCGTCCCGCGTAGCGATGCAATACGGTGGCGTAAGCGGCCAGTAGTGTCATGTACAACGTGGCCTGGTGCGCCTGCGCGAATTCCTTGACCGCAGCCAGCTGATCCACGGACAGCACCACCGTTTCTCGGGCGCCGACGAAGGTTGGCGCGGAAGTCCGAGGGAAGTCAGTTGGCAGCGCGAGCGGTTCATCCGCGGCCGGGCCGAGTTGCTGGCGCCAGAACGTCAGCAAGTCATCAAGACGTGCTCCAGCCAGGCGTTTTCGTTCCCAAGCCGCGATATCGCCAAATTGTATTGGCAACTCGTTCAACGGCGGTTCATAGCCTCCGCACGCTGCCGTATACGCTTCGGCGAGTTCCCGGAACACGATTCCCATCGACCAGCCGTCGGCGATAATGTGGTGCGTCTCGACCAGCAGCACATGATCTTGCTCGGCAAGTCGAATCAGGGTGATCCGGAATGACGGCCGCGCAGCCAGATCCATCGGTGTACGAACTCGGTCCGTTACTTCTCGTTTGGCGTGTTGTTCGCGAACGGCTTCCGGGAGGCCACTGAGGTCGACGCGCTGCACGACGACCGGTGCCGGGGCATCAATAATCTGCACTGGATATATGTCGCCGTCGGCGAAACGCGTCCGCAGTGCCTCATGTCTCGAGCTTACGATCGTGAGCGCGCGTTCAAGGGCCCGTACGTCAAGTGGACCTCGCACGCGCAGTGCGGAAGGCAGATTGTACGCCGTCATTCCCGGCGTCGCGCGATCGAGCATCCACAACAGCTCCTGCGAAAACGACGTCGGTGTGGGTCCCGCCGGGTCTCGTCGGTCAATCGTCTGTGCGGCGACGCTTTCGACGCCTTCTTCGGACAGAAGGCGCTCGAGTTCGGCGTACGCCTCCGGTGAGAGGCCGGTGATGTCGGAGGGGGACGGCTTATACATTCGCGGCGGGTTGGCTGTCTGTTTTCGCGCTGGATGGTTGTGTCTGCAGCGTGAGCACGAGCTGCGCGATCCGCGCTGCCTGACCCGGTGCGGACTCGCGTTCTACCAAAGCGGTGGCAAGTCCGGCAACGCACGGATTGTCGAACATCGCCCGAATTGGGACATGTATTCTGAACATCTTGGCCAGAGCAGCGACCACGCGCGTCACAAGCAGGGAATGTCCGCCGACTTCAAAAAAATTGGTTGCGCGTCCGATTCGTTCGAGTTGAAGTGCCTGACGCAACACTGACGCCACGACTTCCTCGACCGGTCCGACCGGTGGTTCGTATGCAGATGCGGTCGAGAAGCTCGGTGCCGGCAGCGCATTCCGATCGAGCTTGCCACTACTGGTTACCGGCATAGACTCCAGAAAAACGAACGTGCCGGGAACCATGTATTCGGGAAGATGGTCAGCCAGATGGGCCTTCAGCTCATGGATTCGGCGAGTGGAATCGTCCGCTGGCGACGAGCCTGGTTCATCCTTCGGAACAACGTATGCGACCAGTTCTCCGCCACGCTCGGCTCGCATGGTTACCACCGCTTGTGCCACCGAGGCATGTTTCATGAGCATGACTTCGACTTCCTTCAGCTCGACGCGATATCCCCGCACCTTCACCTGAAAGTCGATGCGTCCGCGAAACTGTATCTCGCCATTCGGCAACCAGCGGCCACGTTCGCCGCTGCGATACATTCGGCTGGCCGGCTGCGGATTGAACGGATCGGTCACGAACAACTCGGCGTTCAGTTCAGGGCGATTGAGATAGCCCGCCGATACCGCGAGCCCGCCGATGTAAATCTCGCCGGGCACCCCTATGGGGAGCGGTTGCCCCTGCGCGTCGAGAATATACATCCGATAGTTGGGCATCGGTGGTCCAATGGTGATGACCGACGGGACCTGTGCACCTGGCTCGATACCCATGACACTGCACCACACGGTGGTTTCGGTGGGTCCATATTCCGTGTAGAACCCGGCGTTGGGTGCCAACGCGAAGTGTCGTGCAATGAGTTCCGGAGAACAATAGTCCCCACCGGTCATCGCGACGCGAAGCGCGGCGAGGTCCCGGCCCGTCGCAGCGGTCAGAATTTCGTGCAAAAAGGACGGAACGGCCAGCAAGTGTGTGATGGACTCTTCGCGAAGCAGTGTGCACAGTGCTGTGGCGTCCATGTATGAATCTTCGTCGGGCACCACCAACGCGCCCCCTTGCATCAGTGTCCAGAAAAGTCCGGCCACAGAACTATCGAATGCAAACGACGACAACATCAGGTACCGTGTGACGGGCTCGGGATACCGTAACACGCGTGCCCACGTGGACACGGTCAGGTTTTCGTGGGTGACCAGAACGCCTTTGGGTTTACCTGTCGATCCGGAGGTGTAAATCACATACGCAATGTCGCGGCCTTTGGGTGTTTCCCTGGCCAATTCGTGTTCACCGACACCACGCTCGTCCGGCGATATTAAGGTCACCGTCGTCGACGCCCCCAGCACAGCATGCACCGGACGCCGCCCAATGAGGAAGCGGAAGGCTGTGTCGTCAGCGATGTAAGCCAGACGTTCCGCCGGATGAGTCGGGTCGAGGGGCACGTACGCTGCGCCCGTTTTGAGTATGGCAAGAATACTGACCACCGTCTCCGGCACGCGCTCGGCCATCACGCCAATCATGTCGCCTTTCACCACACCGAGCTCTCTGAGGCGCGCAGCGAGAGCATTCGCCCGCCACTCCATTTCCTGATACGTCAGGCGTTCGTCGGTACCGATGAGCGCAATCGCCGTGGGCGTAAGCGCAGCCTGCTCACTGATCAAGTCGTGGGTGCACCGGCCGGCCGGATACGGCGCAGCAGTATCGTTCCATGTGCTGGCCACGAGAGTGCGTTCGGCCGCACTCATCATCGGCAGGCGTGATACGCGGGTGCCGGGACTGCGCGCCGCGGCGGACAACAGTTCACGCAAATGGGTTACAAGACGTTCGATCGTTTGCGCGGTGTACAGATCGCGGCGATAGTCAACGACAATCCTGATGCCATCAGGCATCTCGGTAGCGGATACGGTGACGTCAAACTTGGGCGCACCGACATCGACACTGACCGGTTCAAATGTCGCGTCGCCGAGGTGTGGTACGGTGACTGACGCGTCCTGCAGCGTGAAGACCACATGAAAGAGCGCTTGCTCCGCAGCCGGGAGATCGGCACGTAGTTCGCGCACCAGCGCTTCGTACGGCACGTGCTGATGCTCAAGCGCCTGGAGAGTGCGCTGTTGCACTTGCCGCAACAGGTCGGCGAATGTCGGGTCGCCATCAAATCGCGCGCGGAGCGCGAGCGTGTGCGCAAGATATCCGACAATGCCGGCGGTTTCCGGGCGCTCGCGTCCAGCGACCGCCGTGCCAACCATGATGTCGGTCTGACCGCTATATCGGTGGAGCAGTGTCTGGAATCCAGCCATCAACGTGGTGAAAAGTGTCGCATCGTGTGCTTGGGCCAGCGCGCGTACGGCGTCGCGCGTCTCGCCGGAGAACTTGGCAACGAAGCGTGCCCCATGACCGACCGCTGACGCTGGGCGGGCGAAATCCATGGGCAAATCAACGGCCGCCGGCGCACCAGCAAACTCTGCTCGCCAGAAATCCATCGCTCGCTGAACGCCGTCACCGGCGAGAACATTGCGTTCCCAGGTTGCGAAGTCTGCGAGCTGAATTGGGAGCGGCGCAAAGTCCGATGCTGTGCCCCGCGCGGCGGCGTCGTAGGCCGCGGCCAGCTCGCGCATAAACACGACGGCGGACACACCATCAAAGACAATGTGGTGGATAACAACGAGGAGAATCGCGTCGTTGTCTGCAAGGTGAACCAGCACGACACGCGGATGCGTGCCATCCGTCAAGTCGACTGGGCGTGCGGCTACGGCGCGCAGCAACTGTTCCGCGTCGGCATCACGCGTCGCGGCGTCGGTATGCCGCAGATCGTGGGTTTCCACAACAGCGGCTACTGGCTGAATCACCACCTGGCGAGGGGACCCTTCCACTTCGAGGAAACGCGTGCGCAGGGCCTCATGGCGTGCAATCAGCACATCGAATGCGCTGTGCAGCGCGTCGACGTTGAGCGGTCCCCGCACGCGGCGTGCCAGCGGCACATTGTAGGCCGCGGTTCCGGGGGTCATTTGTTCGTACAGCCACAACAGTTCTTGTGCGTACGAGAGTGGAGCCGGTCCGTCGCTGTTGCGTGACGGGATGGGCTCGTCGTGTTTCTCCGACGTTGCATCGGCCGTCTCGAGGCGACCAGCGACAAGGGACGCGAGCGCCGCGACCGTTCGGGCCTCCCAGAGCGTTCCGATGGCAATTCGCACATGCAGCGCGGCTGCGATGCCCGCCACGACGCGCATCGCCAATAGCGAATGTCCGCCCAGTGCAAAAAAGTCGTCCGAAATACCAACCCGGTCGCGTCCTAGCACCTGAGCCCAGATTGCGGCCACCTGTTCTTCAATCGGTGTGCGGGGGCCGATGTAAGCAGGTTGCGATGCTGCGTCGAGTGCGGGCGCCGGTAATGCGCGCCGATCAAGTTTTCCGCTACTTGTCAACGGCAACGCGTCCAGGAAAACGAGTGCACCCGGTACCATGTAGTCCGGCAGCTGTTTCGCGAGACAGCGCTGAATGTCCTCTTTCAACGCAGCCTCCCCTCTCCACTGAATATCAGCGGTTCTGGTTGCAGCGGCCTGCGATCTGTCAGGGCGTCGCGCGTACACTGCAAACAACCCCGTGCCAGAAAGCATGTCTTCTTCTTCCGCGACACAGCTGAACCCATGTGAGCGCAGCAACGAGAGCACATCGTTCAAGCGACCATTCACGTCGTGCACTTCCACGACCACCTGGCCGATCTTCGCCCAGTCGTGCTCGTCGATTCCCTGCAGCACATCCCATTCGGCTTTCTCGACATCAATCTTCAGCAGGTCGATACGGTTGATGCCTTCGTCGCGCATCACGCCGGAGAGTGTACGGATTTGGCAATCGAAGGCCTCTGCCTGTAGATTGTCCGACAGCAATTCGTCCAGGTCGGTGTCCTGGGCGCTCTGATCATTGGCGAGGAATCGTCGAACGACTTCGCTTTCGGCCGACCGATTGGCATAGCGGCCGGAAAGCACGCTGTTGTGCGGATAATACGTGAACTCGACAGTCTCATCGCGGCTGCCCAGTCCGAACGCGAATGCGTGCCCACCTGCCGGACCATGTAACTGCAGGTTCGCCTTCAGAACGTTGAACAGGGGTGGAATTGGTTCGAATGCGTAGACCTGCGCGGCCTTCGCATGGATACTCGCGAATACTGCGAAGAGGCCCACGTTTGCGCCGACATCGAACACCACGTCGCCGTCGCCGATCGTGAGACCATGGCGCAGGTATCCGTCATGCTCGAAAAGTTCCTTGTACAGGAAATCTGTTTCCCCGCGGTTCCGGTGGAACACGGTGAGGCCGTTCGGGAGTTCATAACGCGACGACGGCGTTTCGGTATCAGCGCTCAGCGCGACGAGGCGACGAACAACGGCGGCGCTTGACGTATCTGGTACGACATATGCAACGAGTTCGCCCCCACGCTCCGGGCGCACGATCACCGCGGCGCTTTCGACGGCGGGATGTTTCGCCAGCGCGTCTTCGATCTCGCCCAGCTCAATGCGGAAACCGCGAAGTTTGACTTGCGAATCGAGACGGCCCAAATACTCCACGGCGCCGTCGGCGCGCCACCGTGCGCGATCTCCGGTGCGATACATGCGCGCGGACTCTTTCGCGCTAAACGAATCGGGAACAAATCGTTCCGCGGTCAGGTCAGGCCGACGATGGTACCCCATTCCGACCTGCACGCCGGCCAGATACAATTCGCCGGGAACGCCGGCAGGGAGCGGCCTACCATGTGCGTCGAGGACATACAACTGCGTATTGGCTATCGGACGACCGATCGGAATACGCGCGCCCGCTTGTGCATCGGCAGCCGTACAGGTCCAATGCGTCACGTCAACAGCACATTCTGTCGGACCGTACAGATTGCGCAGCGCTGCCCATGGCATGATAGCGTGCGCACCGGCAACCAGATCGGGGGTGAGCGCCTCGCCGCTGCAAATGATTTCCCGGACCGTGCGCAGTTGGTTTCCATCACTGCCCTGGCGGCTGGCGAGAAACGCGCCCAGCATGCTAGGCACAAAATGACAGACGGTAATCCGCTCGCGTTCGATAATGTCCGCGAGGTACGCGGCGTCCCGATGCCCTGCGGGTCGCGCCACCACAAGACGTGCACCGCATATCAGAGGCCAGAAGAACTCCCACACCGAAACATCAAAACTGTACGGAGTTTTTTGCAGCACGGCGTCCTCTGGTGTCAGGGCATACTGTTCCTGCATCCAGAGTAGTCGGTTTACAATGCCACGATGCGAATTGAGCGCGCCTTTGGGCCGGCCGGTTGACCCCGACGTATAAATCATATACGCCGGATCGTCGGGCGATATATTGGCCGGCGTGAACGCCACAGGCATCGTCGCAGTGTCGTCCAGCATCAGTACGGTGCCGGTAAAGCTCTGGACCGCGCTCGAGAGTGACAATGTCGTCAGCAACACACCGGGCGCCGAATCTTCCAGCATGTAGCCAATTCGCTCGGCAGGATAGTCCGGATCGATTGGAACGTACGCCGCGCCCACTTTGAGCACCGCCAGTAGCGCGACGACGAGTTCGATTGATCGCTCGCAGCAGACACCGACCAGCGCGGCTCGGCCCACGCCAGCCGCACGCAGTTGTGCTGCGACTGCGTCCGCACGCTGATGGAGTTCTGCATAGTTCAGCGTCGCATTGGCGAACGTGACAGCCGGCGCCCACGGTGTTTTCGCCGCCTGCTCGTCAAGCAATGCTACGAGTGTGGTGTCCGGATAATCGCGATCCGTCGCATTCCACGTTTCCAGCACCTGCTTTCGCTCCACGTCATTCATGAGCGAGAGCGATGATAGTCGCAAGTTCGGATTTTCCACCGCCGTGGTGATCAGCTGGCCGAGATGGGCGACGATATGTTCGGCGGTCTCATCGTCAAAGAGATCCACACGATACTCGAGCGCAAGGCGCAATCCTTCCACACGTTCAGAGGCAAGCAGCGTGAGATCGAACTTGGTGGCACCGACCGAGACCTTGACCGGTTCGAGTGCCAGATCGTTGAGTGCCAGCGACGAACCCTGCTCCTGCAGAGCAAACATTACCTGAAAGAGTGGCGCATGAACCGGACGACCGGCAGCGCGCACCGCCTCCAGGACCCTGGCAAACGGCACTTCCTGATCATCAAAGGCTGCCAGGACGCGTGAACGCACGCGCGTGAGCAGCTCCATGAAGGTTGGATCGTTCGTCAGGTCAGCGCGCAGCGCGATGGTATTGGTGAAAAACCCCACCGCGCGCGTGAGTTCTGGTCGCCGCCGTCCCGCAACAGGAACCCCAATCGTGATGTCGTCCTGTCCCGCGTATCGTGCCAGCAGCGCGGCGAAGCCCGCGAACAACACCATAAATGTGGTGACTTCGTGACGCTGAGCCAATTCGCGCAAGCGCGCGAGTACGGCTGGAGATAGCGTAACAGCGCGTGTATTACCGTCGTTGACCGGGGAGCTACCTCTTGGGCGATCGGTCAGGATGTCCAACGCTTCCGGTGCATCAATGAGTTGCTCGCGCCACCGCGCCACTGCTCCGGCAATTCGTGTTTGTTGTGCTTCGCTCTGTTCCCAGGTGGCAAAGTCGCCGTACTGAATCGGTACATCCGACAGCACAACCGGGCTTCGGCGGCTCTCGGCGGCGTACAGCATGGCCAGCTCTTCGTACAACACTTTGATGGACGGTGCATCCACTGCGAGATGGTGCATCATGATGAACAACAGACGGTCATCACTGGAGAGGCGTACGATTCCGGCGCGGAGCAGCAACTCGTGCGTCAGGTCAAAGGTCTCTCGCGCCCAGGCTTGCACGAGGTCTCTGGATTCGCGTTCATCACTTCGGCCCTGGAGATCGACGACGGACACAGTGACGGCGCGCGGGTCGTTGATGTGCTGCTCGACGCCGTTTGCACTCAGGACAAACGTCGTGCGTAATGACTCGTGCCGCGCCACCAGCGCATCGAGCGACCGACCCAGCGCATCCTCATCAAGCATCCCACGCACGCGCCACGCATTGGCGAGGTTATAGGCCGTCAAACCAGCGGAGCGTTCTTCGAGCAACCACACCTCTTCCTGCGCGCCGGACAGCGGGGCTCGTGTGCGATCCGCGCGTTGCGGAATGGATGCCGGCCGTGCAGCGGCCGTGCGTTCAGCAAGCCGCCTTGCGAGCAGCGCGCGTTTGGCTTCGGAAAGGTCTGTCACTCGCGCCGATGGCGGGCGATCAAGAGTAGAGTCGTCGCTCATGAAACGTTGGGTTGATCCTGCATAAGCAGCGCCTGCGCCTCTTCGTCGGATAATTCGCCGAGTTCCGCAAGAATCGCCGCAATGTCGTTGTCGTCGGTGCCTTGTGCGTGCGCTTCAAGCCAAATGCCGAGCGCCGCTGGGGTTGACTCTTCGAACAGCACCCGAACCGGCACGGTGATGCCGAGCTGCTCACTCAGGTGTACAGCGACGCGAGTTGCAGCCATCGAGTTGCCACCCAGTGCAAAGAATCGGTCATTGGCTCCCACTCGTTCGCACCCGAGTACACGCTGCCACGTCTCGGCGACGAGCGTCTCCATCAAAGTTCGGGGTGCAACGAACGCCTCGGCTGGCGGCAGCTCCACGGCGGATACCGAAAGCGCGCGACGATCAATCTTGCCGTTTGGGGTCAGGGGAAATGCGGTTGCCATTACAAACTGCTGCGGCACCATGTACTCCGGTAGCGAACGCAGTAGCGCCTCACGCAACAAACTGGAGTCGAGTGTTGCTGATTGTTCGGCCGGAATGACGTAGGCAATCAGCTGCGCCGCGATGCCTGGTGAATGAATGACCACAACGGCTTGCGAGACCGACGGAATCGCGGCCAGCACTGATTCGACTTCACCCAGCTCGATGCGAAAGCCACGCAGCTTCACTTGCTGATCGATGCGTCTCAGGTACTCAAGCGTGCCATCATTCCTTCGCCGCACGAGGTCACCGGTTCGATACATTCGCATGTCGGGGGGAACAGCGAACGGATCCGGCACAAACTTTTCTGCCGTCAGTTCGGGGCGATTGAGATAGCCGTGGGCAACGCCGTCACCCCCAATATACAGTTCGCCTGTCACACCACATGGTACCAGGGCTCCACGGGCGTCGAGCACGACCAATGAGGTGTTGAGAATTGGCGTTCCCAGGGTGATGGTCTCTGGACGCTGCACGTGCGCGATCGAAGACCAGATGGTCGTCTCGGTGGGACCATACACGTTCCAAAGCGACGCCCCGCGGCTGAGCAACGCGGCGGCAAGATCGGCCCCCCACGCTTCTCCGCCACACAACATGCAGAGACCATCAGTACCGCTCCAGCCGCCATCGATCAGCATGCGCCAGGTCGCGGGGGTCGCCTGGAGCAACACTGATCCTCCGGCGACACCGACTGCGTCAGCCGTTTCGGTGACCAGCTGCGCCAATGCCCGGCCGTCGAGCACCACCGAACGCGGAGCGACGACCACGCGTGCGCCCACGGAAAGTGGCAACCAGAGTTCGAGGCCTGCGATATCGAACGACAGCGTGGTAACCGCAACCACGGCGTCAGAAGATGTCAGGCCCGGCCGCTCGGACATACTGCGCAGCAGGTTCGAGACAGCGCGGTGGGGGATCATTACCCCTTTGGGCTTGCCTGTCGAACCGGAGGTGTGCAGCACATACGCCAGTTGTTCGTTCGTCACCTTGACAGCGCTACGAGCTCGCGAGTGCGCCCCGATGATCACACGCTCGGTGTCGATCATGACGATGCGCGCCTTCGAGTGAGGCAGCCGTTCGCGAGTTTCGGAAGAAGCGATGAGCACCGATGCGCCTGAATCTTCGAGGATGAACGCGAGGCGATCCACCGGATACTCCGGATCGAGCGGCACATAGTGGGCGCCAGTTTTCAAGGCCGCCAGGAGCGCTACAACCAGTCCGCCGTCGCGCGGCAGGCAAACGCCAACCGAATGGCCCGATTCGACACCGAGCGCCTGCAGATGCGCGGCCAGTTGATTGGCGCGCGCATCAAGTTCGGCATAGGTCAATACACCGTCAGTGCCCGATACCGCGATGGCATTCGGTGTGGCATCCGCCTGCTCCTCAATCATCGTGTGCACACAGGCCGCCTGCCACGACGATCGGGATCCACGACTCGCCCGCAGCAATTCCTGCTGTTCGTCCGGCGCAAGCAACGGCAGTTGCGAAAGTGTACAGCGCGGATCACGCACGATCCCCGCGACCAACATGCTGAAATGCGCCAGCATGCGATCAACCGACTCGACATCGAACAAGTCGCTATTGTACTCCATGACCGCGCGCAATTCCCCGTGCGGTGCTGCGTGCAGCATCAACGTGAGATCGAATTTTGTCGTGTCTTTCGCGCCAACCACACGACGTATCGCGATGCCGGGGAGGCGCAAATCCCGGCCCAAACCTTCGAGCAATTGAAAAGCGACCTGGAAGATGGGACTTCGGCTGCGGTCGCGCATTGGCTGCACCGCATCGATGACCTGCTCAAAAGGCACGTCCTGATTCGCGTACGCGCCAGTGGTCACTGCGACAATCCGGCGCAAAAAATCGACGAACGTCGGATCGCCGTCCACATCCGCGCGAATGGCGAGTGTGTTGATAAACAGCCCGATGAGCGGTTCGACCTCGGGACGACTGCGGCCGGAAGTGATGGAACCGACGACAATATCCGTTTGTGATGTGTAGCGGTGCAGGAGGGCAAAAAACGCAGCCAGGAATGTCATATACGCCGTCGCGCCCTCAGCACGCGACAGTGCGCGCATTCCCTCAACCGATGGGCGGTCAATGATGCGCTCGCGTTTGCCGCCGTTCGTCGTCTGCACCGCCGGTCGCCCACGATCCGCTGGCAATTCGAGCGTGGGGGCGTCTTTCAAACGTTCTGACCAATAAGCAATTTGACGCGCCGCGGCCCCCCCCTGCAGTGCCTGCCGCTGCCACACGGCGAAATCGGGATACTGCAGCGGCAACGCTTCCAACGCGGGCTGCTGGCCCATGCGCAGGGCCGCATACGCACGTTCCAGTTCCGCAAACAACACGCCGACGGACCACCCGTCGCCCACGATGTGATGCATCGCCATGAACAGCACATATTCATTTTCGTCAACGCGAAGCAGCGACGCGCGGAACAGCGGCGCCGATGCCAGGACGAACGTGCTGTTGGCGTTGATGGTGGCGCGGTCCTGCACCAATTGCTCGCGCTCGGATGCCGGGCGCTCACGCACATCGTCGACAGCGAGCGGAATGTGCAGCGACGGCAGCACCACCTGCACCGGTTCCTCACCATCGACCGCGAACACCGTGCGCAACGATTCGTGGCGCTCGACAATCAGGTTGAGGGCGCCTTCGAGCGCGGAGATGTCCAGGTTTCCGCGCAACCGAAGCGCCATCGGAATGGTGAACGAGCCGCCCGCATCCCCAATCTGATCGAGCAACCAGAAACGCTGCTGGGCAAACGTAGTGGGAAGCACCTGCACGTCGCCGTGCCGGTCGACCAGTTTCGAGATGGTTGAACTCATGCTCACAGCTTTTTCTCGGTTCCGCCAGCGGCCGACCGTCTGAATGACGCGCGCGACACCGGAGCCAGCGCAAACTCGTCATCTGCCGCTACGGGACTCGTCGCACGCAGTGCGTCGACAGCGGCGGCAAACTGTGTCACTGTTTCGCCGCGGATAAGCGAGTCAAGAGGAATGGTGACCTTGAGCTCTCGCCGCACGCGCCCGACAATGCGCATGGCCAGAAGTGAATGCCCACCCAAATCCAGGAATCCGTCGTTGGCACTCACGCGCTCCACTCGCAACACGTCAGACCACAACGCGGCGACCGCAATTTCCGTTTCGGTTTCAGGCGCCACGAATGAGCGCGAACCCCGCGCAGTGGCCGGCGGACGCAGGGCCTTGCGATCTACTTTTCCATTGGGTGTCATCGGCAGTCGTTGCAAACGCACAAAGGCCGAGGGTACCATATAGTCCGGCAACGCTTCACTCAGGTAGTCACGCCACTGTGAGACCTGTTCAAGCGTGAACACCTCGGCCGATGCGTGATGCACAAAGTCTCGCCACGGTTGCACCACACCGGTTGGCGCGACCACTTCGGCAGGCGCGGCGGGAGACTGGCGACGGAAGATGACATCGAATCGTCCGGCCAGACCAGAAGCAGGCATGGTCAGTTCACTCGCGTAGTTCGAATGCACGGCCACGAAATCTTCCGGGTCATAACCAGCCTGTTGTAGCAGGCCAAGTTGTTCGCGCAACTCCTTGACGGTGGTGGTCGCCGGAACTTCACCCATCAAGGCCAGGGCCTGCACGTCAAGCTGAAGCCGGCGGTCGCGAACGTTGGCAATACGAAGCGCGGCCGGACCTGTGTCGAGCAAGCGTCGCACTTCGTCAATCGACGCGGCACCGACCGTTTCGATTGCGTTCGCAGCCACGGGTGCCCGCGACCCATCGAGATGTAATACCACATCGAAGCGATACTTCGTCAGCTCATTGATCGCTTTCCCGCGCTTGACGAGCGTGTTGGCAGTCGTGATGCGCGGAAGATGCAGTCGCACTGACTCAAAAAGCGCGGGATCGACAACGAGTTCACCTTCCTGCCACATCCGCTGACTGGCGCGCGCGCGGAGGTCGCCGACATCGAGCGTCTCCGGCGCCTGGGCCAGCGCCACCGACGTGTGAAACGTTTCAAGCAAGGGCTGCGATCGGAGGTCTCCGAGGAATATCGTGCCGCCCGGTGCGACGATGCGCACCGCGCTCTCGAGCACATTGACCAGATACTCGGCACCCGGAAAATACTGTGCCACGGAGTTGATGACGACCATGTCGAACTCGCCGGCCCGGTACTCCAGCAATTCGTCGGCGCGACCCTGCCGTAGTGTCACATTCGACAGTGCTGCAAAGGCGGGGTCCTCACGCACCGAATCGATTGCGGTAGCGGAGAAATCCACACCCGTGAACGATTCCACATGGGGGGCAATTCGAAATAGCAGCAGGCCCGTGCCGCAACCAATCTCCAGTACTCGGCGTGGACGCAGGGCCAGAACGCGCTCACACGTACGGTCGACCCACTCGCGCATTTCTGCAGCGGGAATGGGCTGATGATTGTAGCTGCTCATCCATCCGGCAATGTTGAAACCGGATTCCACCGCATCGCCAGTCCGATCAGCATTCGCGTATGTCTCGTCGAACACCGCATTCCAGCGATTGACCGCGTCTGATCCGGGTTTGTCGCTGTCGTCCTCTCCGGGCACGACGTACGCCACGAGCCGCTTGTCGCCCTCCGCATCTTCGTGAGCGATGACGGCCGCGTCACGAATCTGCGGGTGTTTGGCCAGCCGACTCTCAATTTCACCGAGCTCAATGCGATATCCGCGAATCTTGACCTGATGGTCAATGCGGCCGAGGAATTCGAGCAGGCCGTCTGCGCGCCAGCGCACGCGGTCACCGGTTCGATAGGCCCGATCGAACGTTGCGCTTGCAAACGGATTGCCAACGAAGCGTTCGGCTGTCAAGTCGGGACGATGCAGATACTCGCGCGCCACTCCTTCGCCCGCCAGATAGAGTTCGCCGGGCACACCAACGGGTGTCAGTTGACGATGTTGATCGATCACGTACGCCCGCGTGTTCGCAATTGGCCGGCCAATGGTTGGCGCGACGTTGGCGAATCGCTGAGACCAGGTGGAATAGGTGGTGGTTTCTGAAGGGCCGTACAAATCGTACACGCGTACCACGTGCGGCAGCGCGTACAGTGCATTCACGAGTGCGGTGGACAGCGGCTCGCCCGCCAGATTGACGGTCACGACTGACGCCGGAATACTCTTTGCCCGCAGAAGCTCCGCTATCGCGCTGGGAACGGTGTTCACCAGCGTGACTGGATGATGGCCGGCCGCGTCTGCAAGCTGCAGCACATTCTCCACCACCACGACCGCTCCTCCCTGAGTGAGCGGCACGAACAACTCGAAAATGGAGAGATCAAAACAGAGCGACGTCGAAGCCAGCACGCCGGCCAGTTCTTCGTCGGAAAATACGGAGTGTGCCCATGAAACAAGCGACACAGCATTCCGGTGTGAGATCGCGACACCCTTCGGCTTCCCGGTCGATCCGGACGTGTAGATCAGGTACGCCAGGTCGGCCGACTGCGCGTCAGTCGCTCGATGGTCTTCGTCGACCGCAGGCAACGCCAAATCGAGATTGACGATCGCTGTTCCCGGGGTTGCCGGCAGCAGTTCGGAAAGGCGCGACGTGGTGATCACCACGGTGGCCCGGGCGTCGGACAGCATGAACTCCATACGATCGGACGGATAGGCGGGATCGAGCGCCACATACGCGCCCCCCGCCTTGAGTACGGCGAGGAGCACCATGGGCAGGCGCAGATCGCGCGGAATGCACACGGCAACGATTTGTCCGGGCCGCACTCCGAGCGATCGCAGATAATGCGCGAGCGAGTTCGACTCCGCATCAAGTTCCGCATACGTCTTCTGTCCGGCCCCGAATGACACCGCTGTTGCTTCCGGTGTTCGCACAGCCTGCTCAGCGAACAGTTCGTGCAGCGTTGCATCAATTCGGAACGGCAACGTCGTGCCCGCCCAATCGTTCAGCAACAGGTGACGTTCCTCGTCGCCAATGAGCGGCAGCTCAGAAACCGGCAACGCCGGGTTGGCAATAATGCCCGCCAACAACGTGCGAAGGTGGCCGAACAGTCGTTCAATGGTTGACGCGTCGAACAGATCGGTGCGATACTCGAGTGTGACCAGCAGGCCGTTAACGTCTTCGTTGACACCAAAAAGAATGTCGAATTTGGCCGTACCAAAATCGGATGGCTCATGGACAACGGTCGCCCCAGGCAGTTCAACTGGCGTCGGGTCGGCCGATTGCAGGACAAACAATACCTGTACGAGCGGGGCGTATCCACTGCGCGTGCCATCGCGCAAATCGAGCGACAACCGTTCAAGGGGTACGTCCTGATTGTCGAACGCCGCCAGCGTTGTTTCGCGCGTGCGTTGCAGCAGCTCAGAAAACGTCGGATTGTCGGAGAACCTCGAACGCAACACGACGACGTTCGGAAAGTAGCCGATCAATCCTTCCAGTTCGACTGAGCGTCGCGTCGAAATGGGGCTGCCTATCGCAAAATCATCCTGACCGGAATGTCGCTGCAGAACGCAGGATATCGCCGCCAGCAACGTCATGAACAGGGTCGCATTGTGCTCGTGTGACACTTTGCGCAATCCATCCGCGATGTCAGCGGGAACCCTGAACCTGGCTCGGGCACCGGCAAACGTGGGAGCCGCTGGTCGCGGTCTGTCTGTCGGCAGATCGAGGGCTGGCAAACTGCGTAGCTGCTCACGCCAGTACCCGAGCTGCGAGGCAAGCGCACCACTTTCCATCGCAGCGCGCTGCCAGATCGCGTAGTCCGCGTATTGCACCGGTAGTGGTTCGAGCGCCGGGGGTTCATTGCGCGCGCAGGCTGCGTAAAACGCGCTCAGTTCGCGGAATGTGACATCCCGCGACCACTCGTCGCAGACGATATGATGAGACACCAGCACGAGTGTCCATCGGCGTGCGTCCTGGCGAATGAGAGTGGCTCGAAGCAGCAAATCCTTTGTCAGGTCAAACTTGAAGCGCGTGCGATCCTGTACGACTTTGCGAATGGACGATTCGCGTTCGCCGGGCGCCAGATGCCGCATGTCGACTTCCTCGAACGGCACGGCCGTTGGAGCGACAGCGTGCTGCCGTGGCCCGGCGTCGGTTGGCACAAAGTGTGTGCGCAGCGCTTCGTGGCGCTCAACCAGCCCATCCAGCGACTTCCGCAGCCACTCGACATTGATTTCGCCTTCGATGCGAAGGACGCGCGGTACGTTGTAGGCGACGGCTTCCGGAACGGCCTGGTCAAGATTCCAAAGCAGCTCCTGCGCCGGGGTCAGATGTACGGGCTCGTTGGTGCGACGCGGCGCGATGTGATCAGCACTCGGTGCAGCGGAGGCGCTCGGCTGTCCCCCTGCGTTCGCCGCCGCGCGCAGCGCTCGCTCCAAAAGCGCACGACGCTCGGGTGAAAGCTGCGCCAGACGCGCTTCAAGTCCTTCGCTATTACCAGGGGTGTTAGTCATTACTTCGATTGAGTGGACGCGTCGCCGCCCAGCATCTGCGTGACTTCTTCGTCGGTCAGGTTTTCTACGGCGCTGAGCGCGGAATTCAGCGCTTCATCGGCCTCGAGCTGCTGCCTGGCGACTTGCTTCGCCGCGTTTTCACTATCGACAATAGCCGCGAGCTGCTCGATAGTCGGGGTCTCAAAAAGCGAACGAAGCGCGAGGCGCACGCCAAGCTCCTTGCTGATGCGGCCAAGGACACGAATAGCCAACAGTGAATGTCCGCCGAGATCGAGGAACCGATCACGCACGCCGACCTGGTCACGCTTGAGCACCTCGCGCCAGATGCGGGCAATGGTATCTTCGGTGATCGTGCGAGGTCCGACATGCTGGTCAGCCACTTCTTCCGGCTTCGGCAAACGTGCCTTGTCAATTTTCCCGTTCGGCGTCAGCGGCAGGCTGTCCAGCAGCACGAGGTGCTGCGGCACCATGTAGTCCGGCAAATGGGCCGACATCCACGCTGACAGCGTCTCGGCGCTGGCTCGATCGTTGTGGCTGACAGCATATCCATCGGCTTTGGCAACGCCGTACGCAATTAACTGCGTGCTGCCGTCCTCAGTCGTTCGAAGCACGACGGCCGCATTGACGATGCCCGGATGTTCACGCAAAACCTGTTCGATTTCGCCAAGCTCAACGCGATAGCCGCGCACCTTTACCTGATCGTCCGTACGCCCAAGGAATTCAATGCTTCCATCGGCATGACGACGCACCCGATCCCCACTGCGGTAGCAACGCGTGCCACGAAAACTCATGAAACGCTCGGCTGTCAATTCGGGTCGGTTGATATATCCCAGCGCGACGCCTGCGCCACCAAGCAGCAGTTCGCCAGGAATTCCAACAGGCTGCTCATTGCCATGCGCATCGACCACAAAGGCCGTGGTGTTTACAAGCGGCCGGCCTACCGGCACCGATTGCGCGGCCGCCAACGGCAGAACCCCGAGTGACGACGTGGTTACCTCAAGGGTGCAAACACCGACCGTTGTTTCCGTGGGACCATAGTGATTCAGCACGCGACAGCGGCCGGTGCCCACCAAAACTCTTGCAACTTCGAGGCGCAATGGTTCCCCGCCCAGAATCAGCCACAAGCGAGGCAATACGGCGGCAAGATCCTGTCCCGTTTTTCCGGCTGCAAGTGCAAGATAGTGATTCGGGGTGGCCTTCAGCACATCGAGAGGATGTTGTTGCACATACTCGGCAAACCGCGCTGGTTCGGTAGTGATGGCTGACGTCAGTGTATGAAGTGTTCCACCGGCCAGCAGCGAAGGGTACAATACCGTGTTGCCAAGATCGGCAGCGAGTGTTGAAACGAGACCAAAATGTTTTCCGTCGAGTTGCGAAAGTCCGTCGCCACCACGCGCTGCCGGCATGTCCGCGAGCACGCGACTGATGGCGCGCGTGTAGTGCACAATATTGGCGTGTGAGACCGCCACCCCTTTCGGCACGCCAGTCGATCCACTCGTGAACAGGACATACGCCGGACTGTCGGTGGCGATAGCCGACCCGAGATTCCCTGCATCCAGCGCATTTAGCGCCGCCGTGTCGGCATCAAGCAGGATGCGTTGCACAGATGTCGGCAAACGGCCGGCCAGATCACGGTGCGTCACGACGATTGTCACGCCGCTCTCTGCCAGTTGCTGCGCCAGTCGCGATGCGGGCGCGTCGACTGACATCGGCATGTACGCGGCGCCAGACTTGAGGATCCCCATCAGGGCAACAATTGCGTCGGACGAGCGATCGAGCAACAACCCAACTGCGTCGCCCGGTTTCGCGCCCAGGGCTGCGACGCGCCGAGCCAACTGATTCGCGCGTGCATTCAGTTGCTGGTAGGTGACAGCACCTTCGTCGCCCCAAACCGCCGTACGGTCGGGGACCCGAGAGACTTGCTGCTCGAACAGCGCTACAACTGTCGTCAGCGAACCTTCGTCGGCCGAGGTCGCATTCCAGGACTGCCGTTGATCGTGTTCGGCTGCAGACAGGAGCGACACATCGTTCACTCGTTGCGACGAACCATTGGCGATGGCTTCAAGCACCTGTTGCATGTGACCCAGGAAACGCCTGGCGTACGCGGGCGAGAATAGATCGGACCGGTACCAGAGCGCGAGGCGCAACCCTTCGGGTTGCACGGCAACAAGCAGTGTCAGGTCGAACTTCGCCATGCCAAAATCAATGGCAATGGGTTCGACACTCGTCGCGCCCATTTGCAGCGCGTCCGGCAACGTATCCTCCATGGTCAGGACGCAACTGAACAACGGAGCGTGACTGGGTGCGGTGTGCTGGTCGCGTATTTCCAGCACCAGCTTTTCGAAGGGCACCTCTTCATGTTCGAATGCTTCGACCGCATTCTCTGCAATGCGCTCAACCAGCTCAGACAATGACGGATTGCCTTCAAAATTCGTGCGCATTGCGAGGGTGTTCGCGAAGTACCCAATCAGATCTTCCACTTCCGGAATATTTCGGCTCGCCGTCGGCGATCCGGTGAGGATGTCGGGGTTCCCCGAATAGCGATAGAGCACCGTATGGTACGCGGCCAGCAACACCATGTACAATGTCGCGCCCTGTGCCATGCCGGCGTCGCGAAGCCGCGTCGCCAACGCAGTGGGCAGCACGAGCATTTCCCGTCCTCCCTCAAAGCTCGGTGCCGAGGGGCGCGGAAACTCCGTCGCCAGGTCGTTGTTTGGTAACGGTGCGGAAAGGCGTTCGTGCCAGTATTCGAGATGTTCGGCCAGTGAGCCGTTGTCTACCTGGTCGCGTTGCCATTCGGCGAAGTCGGCGTATTGCACCGGCAACGGCGACAGCGCCGGACTGCGCCCACTGCAGAGCTCATTGTAGGCCGCGCTCAATTCGCGGAACATCACACCCTTCGACCACCCATCCGAGGCAATGTGGTGCGTCACCAGCACCAGCACATGATCGTCAGCCGCAAAGGAAAGCAGATGCGCGCGAAGCGGCCGATCATGCGCCAGGTCAAATGGCGTCCGCGCTTGCGCGAGGAAAAATCGTTCCGCAACGTTTGCCCGGTCAGGCTCCGATGTTCCGACGCTGGAAATTTCGACGACCGTGACAGGTGCCGCTGGATGAATAATCTGCACCGACCCTGCGGCGTCGCTTCCGTAAGTTGTACGGAGAATCTCGTGCCGTGAGGCGATGTAGGTGATGGCGGCGTTCAGGGCCGAAATGTTCAGCGCGCCGCGAATGCGAAAGGCGCGTGGCACATTGTAGGCGGTCAACCCTGGCGTGGCGCGATCAAGCAGCCAGAGGAGTTCCTGCGCAAATGACAGGCGCGCGCGATTGCCAGCGGGGCGCGGCGCGAGATGCGATGTGGCAGTCATGAGATGCGATTCGACAGTTGAGAACCGCGATGCCGCCGGTCCATGAGAGCGTTCGGTGAAATCATGACGGCGAACCCGCGCGCGCACTGGTGACAGCCTGGGCCACCGCTTCAATCGTCGGCGTTTCAAACAACGTGCGCAGCGGCAACCGCACACCAAACGCCTTGCTTATTTTGCCAAGTACGCGAATGGCCAGCAACGAATGACCGCCAAGTGCGAGGAAGTTATCTGTAACGCCCACTGATTCCTTCTTGAGCACGTCGCACCAAATCGCGACCAGCTGCGTTTCCATTTCGTTGCGTGGCGGTACCGTTTGCGCGGCGTCGCCCGTGCCGGATTCAGGTACGGGCAACGCGTTGCGATCGACCTTGCCGTTGGGTGTAAGCGGCATCTGGTCCAACAGCATGATTGCCGACGGCACCATGTAATCCGGGAGCTGCGAGGCCACCCATTCGCGCATACGTTCAGCCGTTGGGCGGTCGGAATGCGAAACAGCGTAGCCCGCCTGCCTGGCCACCACGTATCCCACGACCGCTGCCTCATCGCCCGCGCGATGCAACGCCACTTCGGCCAGTTCCACCCCTGGATGCGAACGCAGCGCCTGCGCGATTTCGCCCAGCTCCACGCGGAAGCCGCGCACTTTCACCTGGTCGTCCGCCCGACCAAGGAATTCGATGGCCCCATTGGCAAGCCGCCGCACTTGGTCGCCCGTGCGATACACGCGATCACTGCCGAGCAGCACAAAACGCTCGGCGGTGAGGTCGGGACGGTTGAGATACCCCTGTGCGACACCGTCGCCACCCAACAGCAGTTCCCCTGGAATGCCAACGGGCTGCTCCAGATTGTTCGCATCGACCACGTACGCGCGCGTGTTGGCCAACGGATATCCAACCGGCACAGTTTGCGCGCCCAATGCACGCACCGCGTCGAGCGACGCCGCGGTCGCTTCGAACGTGCAGACACCGACCGTGGTTTCGGTGGGGCCGTAGTGGTTTAGTACTCGGCAAGTTCCGGCGGCGAGCAAGTCACGCGCGATGTCTGGTCGCAGTGCTTCGCCGCCGAGCACTGTCCACTTGCGGGGCAGCAGCGGTGCGAGGTCGCGTCCGCGTTTGCCGCCGGTCAACGCCATGAGATGATTGGGCGTCATTTTGATGACGTCCAACGTGTGGTCACGTGTGTATTCCGCGAAACGTGACGGATCGGTCGTGACTTCTTTTGCGAGCACGTGCAGTGTGCCGCCCGCCAGCAGCGCAGGCAACACGCTCGTATTGCCCAGGTCTGCTGCAAAGGTGCTGGCCAGACCGAAGTGCCACCCGTCCAAAGCGGTGAACCCATCACCAACACGACTTGCGGGCATGTCGGCCAACACTCGACTGATGGCACGCGCGTAGTGCACCATGTTGGCATGCGTAATCGCCACACCTTTGGGGACACCGGTGCTTCCACTTGTGTACAAGACATACGCGAGCGATAGCGCGGTGGCGCCGCTATTGCTGTTGGCCGTCGGGAGTGCTGCCAGCGCGGCGACCGTGCGGTCATCGTCAATCGCAATTGGTTGAACACTCTCCGGCAAGGTTGCCGCCCGCGACGTAGAGGTCACGACAACCTTGGCGCCACATTCGGCGAGCTGCTGCGACACCCGCGCGGCCGGGGCCTCGTCGGATAGCGGCACATAACAGCCGCCCGCCTTGAGTATGCCAAGAATGGCCACAATGGCGCGCGACGATCGGTCCACCAACAGGCCAACTGGCGCGTCAACACCAACACCCAGTCGGCGCAGTTCGTGCGCGAGCTGGTTGGCTTGCGCGTTGAGTCCGGCGTAGGACAACGCACCATCAACGGCTACCACTGCCGGGCGATCGGGAACACGCGCGGCCTGCGCTTCGAACAATTCGACGAACGTGGCGCCAGGGCCTTCGCTGACGTTGGTGGCATTCCATGCGGCGAGCTGTGCGCGTTCTTCGCCCGAACGCATGGAAAGGTCTGCCACTTTCTGTTCCGGATTCCGCACGCCCGCATCCAAAACGTTTTGCAGATGGCGCAGAAAACGCTCTGCATATCCGCTGGCGAATAAATCGGTGCGATACCACAGCGACAGCTCCAAACCCTCCGTACGTTCGGTGGCCAGAAGGGTCAGGTCGAACTTGGTAGACGTCTGGTCCAGTTCAATACCGGAACCCTGTGCATCGCCCAGTTGCAGCTCGCCGCCCTGCAGGTCCTGCATGGTGAGAACCACGCGGAACAACGGCGCGTGCGAGTGCGTGCGACCACGATGCAATTCCAGCACTAACGACTCAAGCGGCGTATCCTGATGTTCGAAAGCACCCAACACGGTGTCGCGCACATTGCCCAGCAACTGCGCAAAGGTTGGCTGGCCGTCAAATCGCACGCGCATTGGCAGCGCCTGCGAGAAGTAGCCGACAATATCCTCAAACTCGCTGCGCGTGCGACCGGCCACGGCCGATCCCACCACAACCTCGTCCTGTGGCGCGTACCGCTGCATCACCGCAGCGTACGCCGCGAGTAACACCATGTACACCGTGGCGCCGTTTTGCTGAGCGAACGCGCGAACGGCGGTTTGCAATGCGGCGGGTAACACGACGCCGTGGCGCGCGCCACCAAAGCCCTGCGAAGCCGGTCGGAGGAAATCGGTTGGCAGCTCCAGAGTCGGAATACCGGCCAGGCGTGTACGCCAGTACTGCAGCCCGGTCTCAATCGCCGCCGCATTTTCGTCGGCGCGCTGCCAGGTTGCGTAATCGCCGAGATGCAGTGCCTGAGGCGGCAGCGCCGCTTGAGTGTTGGTGCGAGCGGCTTCATACAGCGCACCCAGATCGCGCAACATCACGCCATACGACCACGCGTCGGACACGATGTGATGCGTCAGCAACAGAATGACGTGATCGCTGTCGGCCAATCGCGCAACCGCAACGCGAAACCCAGGCTCCGTCGTGATGTCGAACGGGCTGTCGGCGACATTCCGCAACGCGGCAATTGCCGCGCTTTCCCGTTCGGCTTCCGGACGCTCGGAGAAATCCAGCCACGTAATATCGGCCATGTGCGGCGGCAGCACGATCTGCACGACGCCGTCGTCGCGTGCGGCAAAAACCGTGCGCAGTGCTTCGTGTCGCGCGGCCAGTTCCTGCACGGCCTGCGTGAAAGCGGAAACGTCCAGCGCGCCCCGAACGCGCCGAGCCAGCGGAGTGTTGTACGCGGTCAGCCCCGGCGTGCTGCGATCGAGCAGCCAGAGGAGTTCCTGCGCAAACGTTACCGGAATGGCGGCGGCCGGATTGCGCGGCGCAATCGTGGCGGAAGGTGTATCCAACCCCTCGTCGGCCAACAGCTGCTCCAGCAACCGCTGACGTTCCAGTTCGAGCTCCGACTCCATGTGCGCCATCGTGTTCCCGATCAGGTGTGCGCCGCGCGCTTTGCGTTCGCGCGCCGCAGTTCATCCAGCGACAAACCCTGCACCCGTTCAACGAGTGCAGCAATTCGCTCGAGTTGTCCCGGCTTCTGTTCTCTTGCTGACAATGCTGCAGCCAGTTCAGCAATCGTGGGATGCTGAAATAGCAGCCGCACTGCTGCTTCCGTCTTCAACGTGTTTCGCACCCGCGAAACGATCTGCGTAGCCACCAGCGAGTATCCACCCAGCCTGAAGAAGTTATCGTGGACACCAACCGGTCCGGCCTCGAACACTTCCCCCCAAATGCGCGCCAACACCGATTCGGTGGCGTTGCGCGGCGCGGTGTAGGCGCGCGCTCCGTCCAAAGCCTGATTGCGCGAAAACAAGTCGGGCAGCGAACCCAACGCCATGGAAAGCGGAGCATCGGCACTTGCGATAAGCAGCTTGAGGGCCAGCGGCAGCGCCTCCGCAATGGCCCGCACCTCCGCCTCGCTATAAAAACGACCATCGAAGGTGATCCGAAACTCAACGGCCTCACGGCCGGCCACCATCACCGATAATGGGTATGCCGTTCGCGTCGGCATGTGCACCAGCGCCGTGGAAACGGCATCGCCCAACCACGATTGCGTTCGCTGCTCGGCATCGTCGTGCTGAAAGACGAGTAGCGTGTCGAACAGGCGCGTCCGCCACGGCACGCGGCTCCACTCCTGAATGGAGGCAAGTGGTACGTAGGCGAACTGTTGAAGCTCCGTGAGCGCCTCATGTACGGACCGCAGCCACGACCCAACCTGCGCGACAGGCTCCAAGCGGCAGCGCAGCGGCAGATTGTTCAGGGTCAGCCCAACCAGACGCTCAATTCCCGGAACCGCCGCGTCGCGCCCTGAGACGGCCACACCCAACGAAACATCCGAGTGGTTGCTGCGTCGGCCCAGGCAAAGAGCCCAAGCCGACGCGATCACCGAATTGGGCGCCAGCTGATGGCGGCGGGCAAAGGCATTGAGCGCAGCCGTCTCGGACGTGGTCAACTGCGAAACGACCTCGGGCGACTCCGAGTCTGCGGCGTCGGGGTGTGCCAGGACGGTTCGGGCGACGGGAACATAGTCCGCAAAATGTCGCGACCAGAACTCACGCGCCGTTGCCGGGTCTTGCCGTTGCTGCCATGCGACAAAATCATCAAATCGCGCGGCCGCGCCCAAGCCGTGCGGAGCGTTTGCCGCGAAGGCTGGGTACACTTGCTGGATTTCCAGCAGAATGAGCGGCCACGACCACCGGTCCAGGAGCAAATGATGATTGCTCCACACCAACTCAAAGGCAGTTTCGGACAGACGAAGAAGCGTGATGCGCATGAGCGGCGCAACATCAATCGCGAAGCCGCGGGCCCGGTCGGCAGCGAGGAATTCGCGGATGCGATCAGCTTGCACGCTTGCTGCGACGTCTCGCAGGTCATGCACAACAAACGGCAACGCCGCTGAAGTCATCACCACTTGCATCGGACGGGGCAAACCTTCCCCAGCAAACGCGGTGCGCAAAATTGCGTGGCGCGCGGTGACCAGTTTCCACGCGGCGCGGAGCGCGTCAACGTCCAGCGGTCCGGTAATCCGATAGCGCCACTGCTCAAAACCGGGATCAGTTCCTGGATCGGTCGCACCAAGGAACAGCTCCTGCATGGGCGTGAGCGGATACACATTCTCGATGTCGGGATATGTCGCCACCAGTGCATCAACGGCGGCCTGCGAAAGCGCCGCAAGCGGAAAGTCTGAGGGTGTAACCCCACCCACACCGGGCGTGCTGCAGTGGCTGACAATTTCGCGCAGGCTCGCCGCAAATCTGTTGGCGGTTTGTTCAATTTCCGCCGCAGTGTTCAACTTGCTGTTGTAGCTCCAGCGCACCTCCAGCCGCCCACCGACCGTCAGCGCATTGATCTCCAGCGCATGCGGTCGTCGTGTGCGGGCGCCGTACCACGGCCCCGCACTTTCCGGCGCGAACGTAAACATCGACGAATGGCTGACCACCTGATCGAACTGGCCGAGGTAATTGAATACAACGTCGGGTGTTGGCTGGGCGGCAAGCGTGGCCGCGCGGCCGGTGTATCGAAGCAGGCCGTAGCTCAATCCGCGGTACGGTGCGGCGCGCAGCAGCTCCTTGGTGCTCTTGATGCGCTCTTCGAGTGGCTGCTCCGTCAGCGACAGTCGCACCGGAAAGATGGTGGTGAACCAACCCGTCGTTCGCGAAACGTCGGCGTGTTGCACGACATCTTCCCGTCCGTGGCCTTCCACGTTCACGACCAATTCTCCACCACCCGTCCACGGCCTGAGCGCGTCGGCAAGTGCGGCCAGCAACACGTCGTTAATCTGCGTGTTGTAGGCGGACGGAACGGTCTGGAACAGCGCGCGCGTTTCCTGCTCTTCCAGGCACACCACAACCGTCTCAGAATGCTCCGCAATGTCGGTGTCCGGTAAATGCTCGCGCCCCGGCACACGCACGGACGACGCCGCACCGACGCTCTCCCAATACCCAAGGTCGCATCGCATGCGTTCCGCGACGTCCGGTGCCGCAAGTTCGCTGGCCCACGCACTGAACGGCGTTGTGCCGCTTGGCAGTTGAATGGGTTCGCCGCGCCCCAACTGCTGATACGCGGTTTCGAGATCTTCCACCACAATGCGCCAGGATACACCATCAATGACCAGATGATGTGCAGCAATGAGCAATCGGTTGCCGCGTTTGGCGCCAAGCCGTACCAGAGCGGCAGCCAGCAGCGGCGCCGATGCCAGACTGAGTGAGCGCTGCACGCCATTGCACGTTTCCGCAAACTGCTTCTCGCACACGGTTTCCGAAAGCGATGACAGGTCAGTCACTGTTACGGTCACCGCACGCACGTTTGTGGCGAGCCGCTGCACAAACGTGTCACCGTGCGCATGGAACTCCGTGCGAAAACTGTCGTGATGCCGCACGACCGCATCAAACGCTCGACCCAGCAGCGCCGCGTCAACGTCTGCCGGTACGTTCAGCAGCAACGCCTGATTCCAATGATGCGGAGCCTCGGGCTGGTGCTCGAAGAACCATTGCTGCACCGGCGTGAGCGGTACGTCGCCAGTCACTTCGCTCGCGATTGTTGCGGCGCCCGTCGCCTCCGCCAACCCCGCGAGCGCCGCAACCGTCGGGTTTCGCAGCAACTGCGTCAACGTCAGGCGCAAGCCCCGCTGCGCGGTGTTGGCGAGAATTTGCACCGCCAACAGCGAGTCGCCGCCCAGTTCGAAGAAGTTGTCGTCAACGCCGACACTCTCCACGGCCAACACGCGACACCACACACTGGCAAGCAACTGCTCGCGGTCGTTGCGCGGCGCAACGTAGGCACGAGATAGTGACTCACGTTGCACGCCGGGATCGGGCAACGCGCGGCGGTCAACCTTGCCATTGCTGGACAACGGCAAGGCCGGCAACCACACAAACAGGGCCGGCACCATGTACTCGGGCAAGGTCGTCATGAGATGCGTGCGCAACGAGGCCAATGACGGAGTGGCGGCCCCTTCCGCCACGACATACGCCACCAAGCGCTGCGCCTCACCGTTGCCGTGCGATACCACCACCACCTCACGAATGGAAGGGTGCGCGAGCAACGCACTTTCAATTTCGCCCAGCTCAATGCGGAAGCCGCGAATCTTGACCTGAAAGTCCAATCGGCCCAGATACTCCACGGTTCCATCAGCGCGCCAGCGCGCGCGGTCGCCAGTGCGGTACATTTGCGCACCACCGCCCGCAAACGGATTGCTCACAAACCGTTCAGCCGTGAGATCGGCGCGGTTGTGGTACCCACGACCCACTTGCACTCCGGCCAGGAACAGTTCGCCCGCTCCTCCAATGGGCACGGGACGGCCCGTGGCATCAAGCACATAAAGCTGCGTGTTGGCCACCGGGCGCCCAATTGGCACGACCGACAACCCGGTGCCCCCCTGCGGACACGGCCAGTAGCTCACGTCCACCGCACACTCGGTCGGTCCGTACAAATTGTGCAGGCGTGCCTGGGGCAGCGTGCGGGCAAACGTGGCGGCAAGGTCGGGCGGCAGCGCTTCCCCACTGGCCATCACATCGCGCAGTGTCAAACATTGCTTCGCGGCGTCGTTCGCAAGGAATGCGCGCAACATCGAAGGCACGAAGTGACAAATGGTCACTCCGTGACCCTGCATGATTTCGGCGAGATACCCCGCATCACGATGGCCGCCAGGTTTCGCCATGACCAACGTCGCACCGCTGATGAGCGGCCAGAAAAACTCCCACACACTCACGTCAAAACTGAATGGCGTTTTCTGCAACACGACATCGCGAGCGCCAAGTTGGTACTCGGCTTGCATCCACAGCAGGCGGTTCACAATGCCACGATGTTCATTGAGCGCGCCCTTGGGCCGGCCCGTCGAACCCGACGTGTAAATCATGTACGCCAGATCGTGCGGCGCGGGCAACGGCAACGGCTCGGCCGCATGGCCCATATCCGTTTCGGCCAGCACGGCATCGTCCAACCACACCACATGCGCGTTGTGGGCCGGAAGTACACTTGCCACGTGGCGATGTGCGAGCAGCACCGGTGCCCCGGCATCTTCCAGCATGAACGCCAGCCGATCGGCCGGATATTCAGGATCGAGCGGAACATACGCGCCGCCCGCTTTCTGAACGGCAACCAGCGCCACCACGAGTTCCACCGAACGGTCGGCACATACGGCGACCAACGTATCAGCTTTGACGCCCAGCGCGCGGAGTTGGTGCGCCAACGTTTCCGCGCGCGTGTTCAGTTGCGCGTACGACAACGAACGCACGTCGTCTTTCACCGCTATCGCGTCGGGTGTGCGTGCGGCCTGTGCGGCCATCAGGCTCACCAAGGTCGCACTGGTATCAAACGGTGCGTCGGTTCGGTTCCACTCGTCTACGACTATCACACGCTCCGCCGGCGGAAGCGCGTTCAGCTCGCCGACCGTTGCCTTCGGGTTGCGCGCCATTCCTTCCAGCAACGTCGACAACTGCTCGATGAACCGAACCGCGGTCGCGTCGTCAATGACGCGGCGATCGTGCTCGATTTCCAGCGAGAATCGCTCGCCGCCGTACAGCAGCCCCGTTAATGCAAAATTGGTGCCGCCGTACAACTGAAAGCCACGATGTTGGAGCGCCGGGTCGATGGCATGCATCGTCTCCTTTAGCGGCAAACTTTCAAAGACAATCTGGCTGTTGAACAGCGGTTCGCCGGTGCCCACTTCGCTGAAGCGCTGAATGACGCGCAGTGGTGTGTGTTCGAAGGCAAACAGCGAACGCCAGGTCGCGCGCAAGGCAGACAGCCACTCAACCAGCGGCTGCGCACGGTTGATGCGCACCCGAACCGGGACGGTGTTGATGAACAATCCCACCATGTCATCCGCACCGGCAATCGTGCCCTTGCGGCACGCCCGAGTGGCGCCAAACACGACGTCGTCCTCACCCGCGTGCAGGGCCAACATCAATGCCCAGGCCCCCTGGATGATATTGTTGATGGTGAGGCCATTGGCGGCCGCCAGTTCATTCAGCTTCGTGCTCGCCTCGCGCCCCAGCCAGCGGTGATGCAGCCCGCGTCCCGCGGCGACATTCGCCGCGTCAGAAGCCGCAACATTGGCGGGCAGGGGAGTCGCTGCCGGAAATCCCTGCAGTTGCTCACGCCAGAAAACTTCGCTGTCGGAAAAATCGCGCCCGTCATACCACTCGGCGAATTGCCGGAACGGCACGAGTTCCGGGAGCGACGGCGCCTGCGCCGAGGTTCGGGCATCATATAATGCCAGTACTTCGCGCAGTACAATGGCAAACGACCGCCCGTCAATCAGCGCGTGATGAAACGTCCAGATCATGCGCCAGTCGAGCGCGCCCAACTCAATCAGCGTGACGCGTTGCAGTGGCGGGACGCGCATGTCGAAACCGGCCACCCGGTCGTCGCGCAGGAATTCGCGCAGCCCGCTTTCTGTATACTCGTTCATTTTGCCAGTCCAATCCAGTACCCGCACCGGAGGCGGCACGTCGGCGTACACTTCCTGCAATGGGTGCGCGGTGTTCTCCCAACGAAACGCGGTGCGCAGCGCCGCATGCCGTTCACTCACGTGTGCCCAGGCGGCCGTCAGTGCCGGAATATCTATCGCCTCCGACATCTCGCTGACCATCTGTACAATGTCCACGCCCGAACGCGGCGCGCGCAGGTGGTTGACCATCATGGCCGATTGCAGCGAGGCCAGTGGGTACGAATCCAGCACGGACTGCGGTGGCCGGGACTCAAGCACGGAAGTCATGGCCTACGCCCGGCGGAGCCGGCTGGTTATGCGGCGAATGGCCGATCGGCCGACGAGTCCGCGCAATGTGCCAAGCAGTTGGCGTGCACCCGGGCGCGTCGCGAACTGCGATGGAGCCATACGCGCGCCGTACGCCAATGCACCAATCGCGAGGTCGGCGTATCCTTCCGAAGCGAAATCCAGCGCGACCGTTAACGCCGCACGCGCGCGTAACAACCGCTGCTCCATGAGGTGTTTGCCCAGCAAGGCACTTTCGGCGTACTCGCGCACCACGGCGCGCGTCTTCTGCAACCGTGATTGCTGGCGATGAAAAATGTTCAGATACTCCTCGGTCAGCACTTCGGGCGAAAACGCCTGTTTGGCCGCCTCGGACACGGCCTGCATATCATGCGGTGCCGCCAGGTATTCCCGAAGCATCGCGGCCACGGTGTCATCCGACGCGTTGGCGTCGAACAGCCGGCCCGTGACGTTGTCGATGATGGCTTCGCGCAGGCCCATGACGTCCGGCGCCGCCACGCGCGCGCCGCACGCCGCCGCCTCCGGCGCGACGTTGCCAAACCCCTCGCTTTTGGAGGTCATGAGCACGACACCGCCGGACGCCGCAATGGCGCGATAAAACTCGGGAATGTCCGAATTCGGTACCGGCGCCCAGCGCTCCACCGGTATCTGCTTCACGTTGGTGTTCGCAAACTTGTCCCACGTGGCGCCGTGAGGATCGGCAATCCACACGCGCGCACCCGACTGCACGAGTTGCGCGGCAATTCGCGTAAATCGCGGAAAGTCCTTGACGTCGTGAGTGGTCCGACCGACAAACGCCACGATTGGCGGCTCGTGGCTGACCATTGCGGGCGGGCTGTATCGGCGGACGTCGATGGCATTCCGAACAACCTCTATCTCCAAATCGGTGTACGGCGCATTCACCTCGGCCATTCCGGTGGAAATGGCGGTGTACGCGAAACAGGTGCGATGATTCCATCCTTCCGCCAACGCTCCACGCGCTGTCACCACCACGCGGGCCCGGCCCGCCATTTTGGCGACGAACGGGGCGTACTCGTCCGACGCCGTCATGTGAATCACGTCGAACTCGCCGCGCTCCAGTCGCGCCGCGAGTTTCGACAGAGGCGCCAGCGTGGCGCGTCCGGTGGCCATGAATTCAGGCAGTCGGTTGGACGGCCTGCAAAACCAGAACTCAGAATCGATCCCGCGTTGGGTGAGCTGATGGCCGAGCAGCTGCATGGACGTGGAAACACCGCCCGAGTCGCACAGCGAGCGGAAAAGGAGTACGCGCATGCGGGTTTAGATGCGTGAACATCCGGAGATCATGCCGGCAAGTCGGTCGCGTTGATCATCTGGCCCATGGCCACCACGATATGACGCGGTCCTTCAAACGTGTCGCGCGCATGGGTGACCAGCATGTTGTCCAGCATGATCATGTCGCCCTTCTGCCACTTGAAACGCACGCACACTTGTTCGAACACCTCGCCCAGGTGCTGCATGGTTTCGTCGCTGATTTCCGAGCCGTCACCATAGTACACGTTGCGTGGCAAGTCCTGCTCGTCGAACAGCGCGCGCAAGCCGTCACGCGTGTCCTCGTCCACGCAGAAGATGTGGTGAATCTGCACCTGATTGAAGAACATCTCTTCCTTCGTGATCGGGTGTTTCACCGTGCCCCTGGAACGATTGATCACTCGCAGGCCGCCGTCCTTCTTCCACTCGAAGTCGCTGCCGGCGTCGCGGCACATCTGCTCGACCACCGCCTTGTCCGTCGTGTGGAAAAATTCTTCCCAGGAGGGATCGACACCCTTGGAAAAATTGCGCACGTACATCAACCCCTTCGTGCGGAACGCCTCGAGCACCGCTGGGTCGATGTGTTTGAGCACGAGGCGTGTGTCGAACACCGGCGTGCAGCCGCCCACCCTGGCGGCGGTGACGCAGTGAAAGCTGATCTTGCGCGGCCAGCTGGGCAGGTGCGCACTCTCGTTGTGAAACAGGATCATCTGGTCCGGCGGATACGGCGTGGACTCGTAGATCTTTTCGCCCGCGGCGTTCTTCGGCAGGTCGCCGTAATCGCCGAATAATTCGCCGTAAATGGCTTTCGCCGCACGCTCAAAGTCGGCGGGAGAGGGCAAGTCAAAATTGCGGAACAGCACCCCGCCATGCACCAGAAGCTGGGCTTCGACCCATTCGCGATTGGCCAGATTCCACTCGGCCAGCACCGTGCCATCGTGGACGGGCTCGACGACCAGCGGCAACATGGCGCCCTCGCCCAGAGTGTACGCGCGAATCCCTTCGGGGATGTCGCCGGAAATGGGAAAACGGACGTCGGTGGCAGTGGCAGTGGTCATATTCGGCTAATCAGCTGAGAGACGAAGGAGTTAACGGGCGTCGTGATGGCAACAACTCGGCAACAGGTTGCCGGGCAAATCCCTCAGATAATACGCAACCGCTCGTCGGTGTTTCCACGCATTGGCCACGGATCGGAAATCGTGTACATGCGCTGCAACCAGCGATCGGCGCCGTCATACCGGGGCGTGAATACGGTGCGGCCATGCGAAATCTTGCGATTCGTCAACACCAGGGCCTGCCCCGGCTGCAAGTCGACCTCTCGCACCACGCCCGGTTCGGTCATCAGCGCCTGAATGGCTTCGTACGTGGCGTTGGCGCGATCGGTCAGGGCTTCCGAAAATTCCGGAAGGTCCATGCGCAATTCTTCGAATTGCCGCGGACCCGAGAAGATAGCCAAAGGCTCGGAGAACACGCGGTGGCCAAAAGAGGCCGGGCACATCACGCGGAATTCCGGTGACCGGGCCACCGCAAGATGTTCCGGACTGAGCCGACTCGCAATGGCCTTGCCGGCCGCGATTCGCGTCATGGCTTTGTGATCCCGATCGCCGCGGAGACAAAGGAGCAACAGGTGGTGCGGGCGATGCTCGGAGAACGAGTTCTCGACGTGCATCTTGAAGTCGGCCAGCGAACCTTCGTTGGAAAGCGCGTTCGCCGACTTCGCTACCGGACAAACCTGATGAATGAGCTGCCCCTGCTTTTCGTCCTTAAACGCGTAGGGATGGCCCAGAATGCGGCCAATGCCGATCAGCACGCCTTCGGAGACGAAGGTGCTCTTGCCCGCGACGTTCAGCCCGTCCACCGGCGTTACCGGCAGCTCCGCGTCAATTGGCAGGCCATGGAAGTGCAGGGCGCTGACCGACCCCGGGTCGATGACAAAACGTTCGAGTAACGCCAGGACCTTTGGGTCCATGTGGCTCTGGAAAATGCGGACAGCCTCCGGAATGGCCCGCTGCGCGTCCACATAGGGGGACGACAGGCCTTCTGCCAGCGCCTCGCGCAGCGCCTCGCTGGTCTTTCGGTCAACTTCCACATCGAGGACGTCCGTGTCGACCGCGCCCTCGGTCTGAGTGTCGATAGCCGCGGACGCACTGAGCTGAGACATTGTACTTCGCTCCTGCTAAAGAAAGGGTATGCTGCAACGCGATTCATGGCATCTCAGCTTCAGCATGGCGAACGCGCGCAGGTATTGCAAGGACATACAAGCGGCCCCGCGCGTCACAACCACGTAAGCTTCATTGGAATTTCCAACGACCGCCGGGGCGGTCCCGGTCGATGGCCCGGAATCTTCGTGCCTGCCCGAGGAAAAGTCGTCTCGGCCAAACGCCTTGCGTGTTGTGGTTCACGCGGCCCGGCGATCGTCGCAGCGCCGGTTTGCAAACAAGGCGCCGTTTACAAAGATCTATGTTCCGGGCGCCCTTTCGTTTGTGAATTCCTGCGGGGATGTTTCGAGGGACTGTGCTGCCGCGCGAAATGCGCCGGACGTTGCCCCTCGGGCTCGTAAACAGTCCTTCAGCAAACTCGAAACCCAGGACACGCGTGGCCACTCAGTCGTTCGATGCAATCGTTGTGGGTTCGGGAATCAGCGGCGGATGGGCGGCCAAAGAGCTGTGCGAGCGTGGGTTCAAGACACTGCTGCTCGATCGTGGCCGAAATGTCGAACACGTGAAGGACTATGTGCACGCCACGACCCATCCCTGGCAGATTCCCCACCGCGGCATGGCCCCTCGCAGCCTGATTGCCGCCAACCCGGTGGCGCGACGGGCCCGCATCTTGTTCGAGCTGTCGGCCGAGGCCTTCCCCGATGAAAAGCAGTGCCCATACGTCGAGACCAAACCGTTTGACTGGGTACGCGGGTACCAGGTTGGTGGGCGCTCGATTATGTGGGGCCGACAGTGTTACCGCTGGAGTGATTTCGACTTCGGGGCGAATGCCGCCGATGGGCATGGGGTTGACTGGCCCATTCGATATCAGGACCTGGCGAAGTGGTATGACCACGTCGAGACATTTGCCGGCATCAGCGGATCGATTGAAAAACTGCCGCAGCTCCCAGACGGTCAGTTTCTCCCGCCCATGGCGCTGAACTGTGTCGAACAATCGGTGGCCGCGCGCATCAAGGCGCACTACCAGGACCAACGTCGGCTGATCATTGGGCGCACCGCCAATCTCACGCGGCAGCACGAGGGACGCGGCGCCTGTCAGTACCGCGACAAATGCGAACTGGGGTGCCCCTTTGGCGCGTCGTTCAGCACGCAATCGGCCACGCTGCCAGCGGCGATGGTCACGGGCAACCTGACGCTGCGTCCGTTTTCCCTGGTGAACGGTTTGCTGTACGACAAGAACACGCAGCGGGCCACGGGCGTCGAAGTCATCGACGCCGAAACCAGGCAGACCATACAATTCACGTCGAAGATTGTGTTCCTGTGTGCGTCGGCGCTCAACTCGACCTGGATTCTGATGAATTCCGCCACCGATGTGTGGCCGGACGGGCTGGGCAGCGCCAGCGGGGAGCTGGGGCACAACATTATGGACCACCACTTTCGCGCCGGTGCGAGCGGAACGGTGGAAGGTTTTGAGGACCGGTATATCACGGGTCGTCGGCCAAACGCGTTTTATGTGCCGCGGTTCCGCAACCTGTTTGGTGAGACGCGGCCGTATGTGCGCGGATTTGCCTATCAGGGCAGCGCAAGCCGTTCGGAATGGTCACGCAACATTGCCGAACTGGGTATCGGAGCGCCGCTCAAGGAAGCGTTGCGTGAGCCGGGACCTTGGACCATTGGGATGACGGGTTTCGGGGAAACGCTGCCGTATCACGACAATCGGGTGTTTCTCGACCAAGGACGGACCGACGCGTGGGGGCTGCCGGTGCTCGCCATGGATTGCAGTATTCGGGAAAACGAAACGCGCATGCGTACCGACATGAAGAATGATGCGGCCGAGATGCTGGAAGCCGCGGGCGTGAAGGAGGTGCGTCCGGTCGACAATCCGTACACCTTTGGCCAGTGCATTCACGAGATGGGAGGCGCGCGAATGGGACGTGATGCCAAAACATCGGTGCTGAACGCGCACAATCAGGTATGGGATGCCAAAAACGTGTTTGTCACGGACGGCGCGTGTATGACGTCGTCCTCGTGTGTGAATCCGTCGCTGACGTACATGGCACTGACTGCGCGCGCCGTGCAGTTCGCCGAGTCGGAACTCAAAGCGAGGAATCTCTGATGATTGCCCGACGCGTCGCGTTATCCCGCATGATGGCGATCACCGGGGGGCTGGTGCTGGGTGCCGAGTACTTCTTGTCTGGTTGCGCGCGCACCGATAAAAGCGTGTCCATCACGTTCACTCCCGAAGACCTGGCCCTGTTGGACGAGATTGGGGAGACCATCATTCCCGCGACCGACGTCCCGGGTGCGAAAGCGGTGGGCATTGGGGCATTTATGGCCATGATGGTCAAGGACTGCTACGACGACACCGCGCATGAGGCGTTTTATGAAGGACTTGGCACCCTGGAGAAACGGAGCCGGAAAGCCCATGGCCAATCGTTCATGAAACTGACGGCGGCCGAACGCCTGTCGCTGCTGAACACGCTGGATGCCGAGCAAAAAACCTATACGCAGCAACGCGAACGCAACCAGCCGCCACACTATTTCAAGTTGATGAAAGACCTGACGTTGCTGGGCTATTTCACGTCAGACATTGGTTGCACGCAAGCGTTGCGGTATGCCGAAACGCCTGGCAGCTACGACGGCAATGCGCCGTACCAACCCGGCGATCATTCGTGGGTGAATCCCATGCGTCGTTCGTAGCGTCGGGTTTGGCAATGCCACCCAGAAGTGACGGTGTTGATGCCGGTGTACAATCGCGAAGGATTGATCGCGGAAGCCGTGCGAAGTGCGCTGGACAGTTCGTTCACCGATTTCGAACTCCTCATTGTGGACGACGGGTCGACAGACGCGTCGCTGGCAATGGCCGTGCAGGCGGCGGCGGGCGATGCGCGGTTGCGCATACTGCGGGTGGAACACGGCGGTGTTGCCGCCGCCCGCAACGCGGGGCTCGGCGAAGCGCGCGGCGAGTTCATTGCCAACCTTGACTCGGACGACGCCATGTTCCCCGGGCGTCTGGCCGCACAGGTTGCGTACCTGGACGCCCACTCGGAATGCGCGGCGGTGGGCACGCGCACGCTGATCATGAATAGTGCGGGAAGTCCAATTGCGATTACGCAGCGCTACTTCACGCACGAAGATATTGATCGCTCACTCATGGCCGGCAATGGCGGCGCCATTGGCAACGACAGTGCAATGTTTCGCCGTAGTAGCGCGCAAGCTATTGGTGGCTACGAAGCCGAGCTGCGCGCCACGGGTGAGGATCACGATTTCTGGTTGCGTTTGGCCGAGCGGGGTCAGTTGGCAAATTTGCCGGTGGTGCTGAACCGGTATCGCGTACACGACACCAATGTCAGCACGGGCGATGGCGCCAGGGAGCGGCGGTTGCCCATTACTCTGGACACCCTGCGTCGAGCCTTTGCGCGACGAGGCATTGCCAACCGAAAAGCCGAAAAGCTTCCGACGCCTCCGCTGAGCAAAGCCGAACACTGGGCCGACCGGGGCTTGGTGCTGTATTTTCGCGGTCAGCGACTGCGCGCGGTGGCGTTTGGCTTTTTGGCATGGTGGGTCGCCCCGCAGGCGCCCGCCATTCGTGGGGCGCTCAGAACCATTGTGCGTGGTGTGCCGGCGCGACCGTAACGATCGCGCGCAGCTACACGCGACACAGGTAGTACAACCAACTGTCGGTCAGGCGGTCCAGTTCGCGAACGTCGTGCACTTCCAGACCGGTGTTGCCCGAGAACACACGCACGTGTGAAAATTGGTGGTCGGTGAGCTGCCGAATTTGCGCTGACGGCGCGATGTAGTAGTGCGGGTACTGGTATTCGCCGCCCACATCATAAATCATGGCGTTGGGCTGCCGGCGCAGCGTGCGCATTCCGGGGTTGGCTGCGCGCATGAGCAGGTAACGGCGGACGCGCTTGAACCGATTGCCCAGGGGGGAACTATTGCCGCGCAGGGTCGAGTCGCCCGAGCCGTACGGGGTGAGGCTGCGCAGATTGTGGGAGGAAAAAAAGAAATAGGCGCCAGGCGCGGCCACTCGCCGTACTTCCCGCAGAACCTTGAGGCGTTCCGATTCTCCACCCACGGTGTCAATGCCGTTGTAACTGATGAAGACGAAATCCTGCGACGCATCCGGCACGGTGGCCATCGCGCGGGCGTCGTCACAGGTTATGCGCGCCGGGCTGACGAGGTCGCCCACCAACCGCTGACATTCCTCCACCATTTTTTCGGCGTAGTCGTACGCCAAATAGTCACGCACCATGGTGCCGAAATACGGCGTGGTGCGTCCGGCGCCTACGGCGATGTCGAGGACACGCATGGTGCGCAGGGCGGAACGCATCTCGTGCCAGACCGTGTATTCCGGTTTGAGCAGCAACGGTTTTCGCACATACTGCTTCATGACGGTGGCGTCGTCGTAAAAATCGCGATGTGACGCTGTTGCAGAGGCTTTCGCTTTTAGGTCGGCGATAATTTTTGTGGCGTTGCGCGCAATGCCCGCCAGCTCCACCACTTCGGTGACCACTGTCTTGAGCGAACTGCCACCCCTGCCAGCCGAGCCGCCCGCTGGCTGGCCCGTGCGTCCCACACGAAACGACGTCGTGATCAGGGGCTGGCCGGTCGCTTCGGGCACCAGCGTACCAAGAGTTGATGGCAGTTGGACGTGCTGCGTACCACCGGTGGCAGCCACGTTCAGCACCTCATGCAGCAGCGCGCGCGCGAGTGACCCATGTTGGTGCGCCGGGTCGACTGCGAAGTCGAGTGTGTGGAGGGTGTTGTTCATCACCACACCCAGATAGACGGCAACAGGCGTACCCTCCGACGCCAACGACACGGCGACGCACTGTCCGTGTGCGACGGCATGCACTAACTGGGCCCGCAAAAACGTGCGAAACGGTTGCTCCACGTACCTACTGGGCTGTTCGCGTGTGTATGGGCCGTGAATGTGCAGGCCGCACATGACGCGTAGCGCTTCAGTGATCTCGTCCGCTTGCTGCAGGTGTGTCGCAACACAACGTGCGTCGGCTGTTGCACGCGCTGCGCCCGGCGATGATGCGACGGCTGCCAGCTGTTCGCGGTTCAGCAAGCTGGACGCGCACGCCTTGTCCGGTGTGCGCGTCTCGAACTCATATGCCGCCGCACTGGACCAACGCTGCACGGCGGCCGGTGTGGTTGAGTGTTCGGATACACAGTCGTACAACCACGCGTCCCATAAATCCGGCTGTTGCTGCACATGCGCCAGGATACTGGCGCGCGCGTCGTCCGCGCCGTCGGCGTACAGGATGTCTGCCTGCAAGGCGACGCCGGTGCCTGCGCCCACGAATTGCAGCACCTGTCGGCCTCGCTCGGTGTACCGCATCAACGGTGCAAGGGCCGTCAGCAAGTCTCCCTCGTATACGCACACCAGCATCAGCTCGCGAACGCGTCCGCCGTGCGTACGAAACGCCTGCCACCACGCATGCTGCCAGGCCCAACCCTGATACAGCGTCGCCTTTGATGCTCTCGACACGAGCCCTTCCCAGGCACGTTCTCCGATCGCCTCAAAACCGTGTTCGATTCTGACCGCAGGCATCATAGTCCTCTCAGGAGTTTCTTTGGCCCAACAACCGTTCCGACAGGCGGCCGAGCAAACCCGGCGCCCGCGCACTGACGATTTGTCCTACGCTCACGTCAACCGCGGCCGAGGCAAACCACGATTTGTACTGCGACTCGCCCTTGCCAAGATTGATGGTACGTATGCCGGATGCCGCGGCCCATTGACCAATGTCGAGGAGCAGGAACAGTCCCGGCGAGTGCCGCGCCACGGCGGGATCGTACGCCGGAAACCAGTAATGCAGCTCGGTGTCGCTTCGAATGCCTGCGTGCGCGGCAATGAGTGTCTCACCGGCATACATACACGACAGCAGGCCCGCGAATTCGGCAGACTGCAGGGCCAGCAGGCGGTGAAAGGTCTGCACCACCCAGTCGAGTTGCAGCGATCCCCGCGTTTCAGTCCGCGCATACTGCGCGCGCTTCCATTCCAGCAATTGTGCAAAATCTTCGGGGCGTGTGGAGTGCGGGGCGAAGGTTACGGCACCGAGTTCGCGTTCCAGTCGCCGCAACTCACGCGGAAACGCGTTGAATCGTTTTACGCCGGCGGCGGCGCGCGCAGCAAGATACGCACTCCATCCGTCGCTGACGTCCATAAACGGCGAGCCGGCCGTCGTGCTTGCGTACGCCTGGAACTGTGGCTGTGAGGCCAACTGGTGATGGAAATGCAGTCGCTCAAGACGTGCGGCACGCAGGAAGGGTTCCATTTCCCATTCAGTGCCCGGCGCCGCCACCACTCCCTGAAAATTGGAGAGTGGCCCACCCACGGGGCGTCCCGTGAATTCGTTTTCGCGTTCGAACGGAAACACTGCCGCTAACGATTGGCCGTTCCACGCGAGGCACACGTCCACCGGACGGACTTCTCCGACCGTTATCGCGTACTCCGCCCGAAAAAACGGACTTCGAAATTCTGTCGTGGCCGACAACAGCGCGTGCCATTCCTCCACGTGACGGTCGGAGAGCGCGCGAGAGTTGACGCATTCATATTTCAGAGTGGCACTCATGGTGGGTCAGCCCGTACCGGCGATATCGGATGCCGTGGCACCCTGCCATCCGTCTACGCCGGCCATCCAGCGCCCCCCGCCAAGGTCATGCGCGTTGACGTGGTGCATGCCGTGAGCATTCCACGCCTGTCCACCGGAACCTGCGTAGACAGGATTGCCCACCACGGCTTGTTCCGCGTAGGCAGTGGTCGTGAGGGTCGTGATACGGAAGGCTTGTACGCTCAATCCGTATTTGGGTGAGCAGTCTTGGGCGAAGCGCATGGGCCCTTGCGCCGTCATGGCCACCGACCCCCCCGGCCGCGCAATGTGTGGGTTGCCCGCCACCACTGGGCTCGCTGGGTGTTCGGTCCACAATCCCATCAGATCGTCCGCGTAAAAGAGCCGCAGCGTGTCGTGTTTCATGTCGGGATTCGTTTCGGTGAACAACCACCAACGGTTGTCATGCCGGAACAGCGTGGTGTCGGCAAACCGTTGCCCGCTCATCAGTGTGTGCACGAGCTCCCATTTGAGCGGAAATTCCGAAGCCCGATACAATCGAATCGTCCGCGTTTTGTGCGTTTCCGGCACCATGTAGTAAGCGCCCTGCCATTCAAACACAAACGGATAGGAGATGTGAAAAGGCTCGGTGAGCACCACTTGCCGATACTGCCAGTTTGCCAGGTCGGTACTGGTAGCCAGTGCAATTTCTCCGCGCTTGTTCCGACGGTTGTAGACCTCCATGAACATGTGCCAGACCCCGTTCACGGGCAGGAGAAAGGGGTCGGCGACAAAGCCGGCGGATATGTCCGTGACCTGATCGCGCGTGAACACCGGATTTCGAATGCCGGGATCGGCCGTCAGTGCGTCCGGGGACGGGCCCGCCAGAATGCCAATGGACCAGAGATGTTTGTTCGCCAGCTGCGGGGGCGGCGCAATTCCCAGAAGTCGCTTAATCAGGCCTTTCACGTGCGAGCGGGCTCTGGGTGGGAGAGCAGCGGTCCGGGCATTTAGCGGGTCGGCGGTGAAAAGGGGGGCGAGCACCTCGGCAGCAACGTCTGGCCAACCTATCACAATGGTTCGGCCAGCGGTAATCCGATGCTATCGCCTACGCGTGGGGGACGAACAACTGGACGAAATGGCAATCCTGTGTGGCATGAAATTGACGCTTTTCTACCCTTGTCCGAAATTAACTGGGCTTTCAGCACGAAAATTGCCAGACTTGCGTTGCGATGTGTTGCTGGATTGCGTCATTTCCAACAGATATTGCACGCTTTGTCACACTCTACGAGGCCCGTCCGTGACCGCCAAACCGCCCGTCATCCCAATGAAGCGCGCTGCTGTAGTTGTGGGCGTTGTAGGGCTGGCCGTGCTGGTGTCTGGCTTTGTGATTGAAGGGGGGACGAGTCTGGCCCTGTTTGCCAATGACATGCTCAAGGCGCAGGCGCCCCGGTACAGCCGGTCACATACCGCTCACGACACGCTGTTGGGCTGGGTAAACCGCCCCAGTTTTTCGAGTCCGAACGAGTACGGCGCTGGTATTGGCATAACGACTAACGAACTGGGACTACGGGGACCGCGATCAAAACCGGCCAACGATACCTCGGCAAACCGCCTCGTATGCTCCGGCGACTCGGTCACGCTGGGGTACGGTGTGTCCGATGAGAACAGTTGGTGTGCCCTGCTTGCCCAGTATTTCCCCACCGTGGAAACGCTGAACATGGGGCAGGCGGCCTATGGACTTGATCAGGCGTACCTGTGGTACAAGCGCGATAGCGAGAAAGTGAAGCCGCAGATACAGATTTTTGCGATGATCGCCGTGCAGTTTGAGCGTGCCGTGACCACCAGTCATCGGGGGCGATTCAAGCCGATGTTGGCGCTACAGGACAATCGTCTGGTGGCGACGAACGTGCCAGTGCCGGTGCAAGCTACCGAAGCGCTGAACAAGGCGTACGCATTGCGCTCGCTGGACAACCTGGGACTGATGCGCGCCATTCGCCGTATTCCGGCCCTCGACGGCACGCTGCAGGAAAGTTCGCTGGTGGATGAGCGCTGGCCCGTGTTCGAGGCCCTGTTCGACGACCTGTGTGCGTTGAATGCGGAGCGTGGTGTGGAGACGGTGCTCGCGTATCTCCCGTTCCGAAACGATATGGTCGCTGGGCCGTTGGACAAGCGTCGCGCCAGGATTGCTGACATTGCTGCGCGACAGAAGGTCCGCTTTGTCGACCTGACCCCGCAGTTGCGGGCCATGCGCCCCGACTCGGTTGATTTGCTGTTCATTTCCAGAATTCCCGCTGGGTCGGCACCTGGGATTGGTGGGCACTACACCAATCTCGGCAATGCGTGGGTGGCCAGGTTACTGGCCGAACGCCTGGCCGACATGCCCGTCCTGCATGGGCGGCTTTCCAGGTCGATCGCGGCGCAGCCGATTTCGCGCGCGGCGTCATCCGTCGCTCCTTGAGCACAGCCGCACTGGCGGAGCCCCCGGTGGCTACCCGGGCGGTGCGCACTCGAACGATGTCGGTTGACGAGCGATTGGTGCTCGTTGCGGTGGCGATTGGGGTGTTGTTGAGAACGTGGCAGTTTGTCGGCGACACGTCGTTGTACTGGGGCGAACTGGCACTGGCACGCAACATTGAAGCGCGGAGTCTCATACGGCTACTGACGGAGCGCACGGCCTTTGGTCAGGGTTCGGCGTTTGGGTATCTCGCAATGCAGAAGGCGATTGTCTCGGTGTTCGGCAGCAACGAGTTGACGCATCGGTTGTTTCCGTTTCTTGCGAGTGTACTTTCGCTTTGGTTGTTCAGGAAACTCGCCAATCTCTATTTGACCGGCAGTGCCCGGGTGTTCGCCGTGGTGAGTTTTGCGTTGGGTTTCCCGTTCATTCTGATTACGTCGCCGTTCAAACCGTTGTGCACGGTGGACACGGCTGCGACGTTAGTGCTGTTTCTCGTCGCGCACGATTTGCTGTCTCATCCGGCTACGATCAAACGGTCGGTACGCGCCGGCGTCCTTGGATTTGCGATGATGTGGTTTGCCGAGGCGGCGGCGATTTTGTCGGTGGCCCTGGTTGCGGTGTTGTGCCTGTCGGCCATACGCCAGCGTAATTGGACGCAGTGCGCAACCTGGCTGCCGGCGTTTGCGTTCTGGCTGGTTGGTGCGGCGGCGGCTCCGTGGCTTGCCTATGGCATGACCGATGCCGCGACGCGCGCGGTGTTACACGACTTGTATGCCGGCGGCACGCTGCCGGCCCTGCCGCACCTATGGACGCAGGCCATCTGGTTATGGAACCGCATGTACGATGCGCTCGGGCCGGACCTGTTTCACTACCGGATGCGGACGGCCTACATCGTGATCATCGTGCTGGGACTGTGGCCGCTTTGGCAACAGCGCAGCATGCGCGCCCTGTTACTGCTGGCGCCCATTGTTGCAGCCGTGGTGGCTTCGGGGTTTGGCTGGTACATCTTTCAAAGCTTCTATCTCGCGTTTCTCTTCCCGTATTTTTTTGTGCTGAGTGCGATGGGTCTGGACTTCGTGCGGCAGCAATTGAGCAAACTGGCAGCTCCGGCCGGGTTGGCCTGGATGGCCGGTTGGACATTGCTGCCCGTAGCGGCCATTGCGCAGTATCCGCCACCGTACCGCGTGGAAGAGATGAAACCCGTGTTGCAATATGTGCGTGCGCACTGGCAACCGGGTGACGCGTTGTACGGTTTTTTTGCGACCAGCCACGCGCTGGCATTTTACGGTCCGAAACTGGGATTCCAGACCAGTGACATGCTGGTTGGAACCTGTCACCATGGCGAAGCGCACAAATACTTCGAAGAAGTTGACACCTTTCGTGGTCGTCCGCGGGTGTGGGCGGTGTTCACGCACGACCTGGCGCGTTATCAGGCGCGCGCCGAGGTGCTCAATTATCTCAATCGAATTGGTACGTTACGCGACAGCGTAATCAACGGGCCTCCGGCGTTACCGACCTTTGTGGTGGGCGCGTGGGCCTACCTTTATGATCTCAGCGACAGCACCAAACTTGCGTCGGTGACCGCACAGACAATGCCACTCCTGCGGCCGACCAAGGCGAGCCGTGGATTTATGTGCGGTGGCGGCATGCTTGCGGCGGACCAACCCTGATGCGCGCTGCAATGCCCAATTCCCTTCGCATGGTCAACGCATGACAGTCGTCAAACGGATTGCGGGACTCGTGCTGTTCGTCATTGTGCTGCCACTTTGTTTGCTGGCAGCGCTGGAAGGCATCGCGAATGTCAGTTTAAGCTGGAGCGAGGCGACGGCACGCCCCGAAGTTCGCGACTACCTGGAGACTGAGCCAGACACGCTGCTTGGATGGATTGGCCGGCCCAACGTGTCCGAGCCGAATCACTACGGTCCGTCGTTGAGTCTGACCACCAACGCGCGCGGGCTCCGGCAGTTCCACGCGGGTGCGACGCGCGACTCCGTCACAAACGTGTCGACGACGCTGGGGGTGGTATGTTCGGGTGGGCAACTCACGTTTGGAGCGGGCGTGGCCGACAGCAACACTTTCTGTGCGCTGTTGCAGCGTCAGCATGCGGGCTGGCGTACCCACTTGCTGGCGCAACGCGGGTACTCGCTTGATCAGTCGATGCTGCGGTATGAGCGGGAGGGCTCGCGACTGCCGCATCAAATTCACCTGCTCACAGCTTCGTCGTATGGCATTGATCGATTGACGACCAGCGACCTGCCGTATCCCAAACCACGCTTTCGACTGTCGGCTGACACGCTGGTACTCACCAACGTTCCCGTGCCGGTGGTCCGGGAGCGACGTTGGTGGCGCGTGATTCGTGAAACGGCGGGCCGTTTGCGCAGTGTCGAATTCATGAAACGTATTCGCCCGCCTGCGTCCGAAAGTACGGCGAGCGTCCCCGAGGAGCGGCGCCGAATTGCCGGGGCCATTTTCAAGCGTCTGGCGCGCCAGGAAGCGGCACACTGCGGGGTGCTGGTCGTGGGCTATCTTCCAACCATCGCCGATCACTTTCCGGGACCATCGGACGCGCGTCGCGAGCAGATGGAGGAGCTTTCCCGAAGCGCCGGCGCCGTGTTTGTCGACCTGACTCCATCGCTGCGCACCATGTCCCTGGACACGCTGGACTGGTTCTTCATCACACCAAACAGCTTGAACGCCGAAGGCACTTCTGGCAACTATACGGCACGTGGTCATGCCTGGGTGGCGGCGCAACTTTCCAGTCGTCTTGATTCGGTGGCAATGGCGCTGGCCGCGCCTGCAGGCGTCGCTGACAACCGCGCGGCCGCTTGCACGCCGGGTGGCACACGCTGAGTTGGTTTCCCAAGCCGCGAGCTGACCGGGAAACGCGGCTGGTTGGGCATTCACGGCATCTCAACGGACAGATTTCGCGGTTCCGACGGATGCCGAACGCTGGTACAAACTTTTCGATCGGAGCGGCGCGCTTTTCATGTGCGGAATTGCTGGTTTCTTCAACCTGGATGGCCGACCCGCCGAGGGTCACGATGTTCAGGTCTTTGTTGATTCGCTGACGCATCGCGGTCCGGATGGTAGCGGTGTGTATACGCACGGGCCTATTGGCCTTGGGCATCGCCGACTGTCCATTCTGGATTTAAGTGAAGCGGGCCGCCAGCCAATGGCCGACACCGACCGTCGGTTTCACATCACGTTCAACGGCGAAATTTTCAACTTTCTTGAGTTGCGTCGCGAGTTGGAGCAGGACGGCGCGCATTTTGCCACGGACAGTGATACCGAAGTGATTCTGGCCGCGTACAAGCGTTGGGGCGCCGACTGCGTGCTGCGGTTTAACGGTATGTGGGCGTTTGCCATCTGGGATGCTTCGCGCGAAGAATTGTTTCTGTCGCGTGATCGTTTCGGAGTAAAGCCCCTCCGCTATCTGCAGGAAGCGGGACGGTTTTCGTTTGCGTCCGAACTCAAATCGTTCCGGCATCTGGCGGGCTTTGCGCCGCGCGAGAACGTCACCGAAATGCGCAATCTCCTGGCGCGTGGCGGCATGTCCATGGAAGAGACGCCGTTTGAAGGTGTGAAGCGGTTGCCGGGCGGCTACAACATGCTCGTGACGCGGGAGAGCGTGCGCAAATGGCGCTGGTGGCGCACGATCGATCATTTGCCAGCCGTGCCGGCGACGTTCAACGAACAGGTTGAACAGTTTCGCGAACTGTTCTTTGACGCGGTGCGCGTGCGATTGCGGAGCGACGTTCCGGTGGCCTCGTGTCTCAGCGGTGGTCTGGATTCAAGCTCAATTGTATGTGCGCTGCCCGAACTGTCGCGCAACGCTGGCGAGCGCGAGGCGCGGGACTGTCATCACGCGTTCGTGGCCTCGTTTCCCGGCACGTCACGCGATGAACGGTCGTACGCCGAGGCCGTAATAGAGAAAACGGCGGCTGAAGGGCACATCTTTGCCGTCGAGGCCGACGATGTGGTCAAACATGTGGAGCAATACTGCTACGACATTGAGATGTGCGGTGACCGGCTTTCCATTCCGCTGTGGATGACGTATCGGAATTTGCGGCAGCACAACATTGTGGTGTCGCTGGATGGGCACGGCGCGGATGAAATGCTGGCGGGCTACGACCGTCCGTATCTGAACGCGTTGCACGCTGAGGGCAACTTATTGCGGGCGCCGCGCCAAACGTTGAGTCGTGCGCGCACGGTGCACGGCATTTACGGAAGCGCCGCACGTGGACGGAAATCGCTTTATTCCATTTTGGCGGACAACGACCCCGTGTTGCGGGCGAACCGCGCGCTCATGCACCGAGGTTGGACGGCGTTCGAACATCGGGTGCTCGGCCGGAAAGATGCCCATTCAGCGGGTGCCACGACCGGCGTGGCGGACTGGGCGCAAAAGGTCGCCCCCATTCGGTACATGGATGACGACACGCGGGATATTGCCGAGCGCCTGGGCCCGTTCAAGGGATTCCTGTACAAGGAGTTTCATGGCACCACGCTGGTGAACGTGCTGCGAACGTTCGATCGGTGTTCCATGGCGCACGGTGTGGAGATTCGCATGCCGTTTATGGACTGGCGTCTGGTAACGTACACGTTTGCGTTGCCCGACGACGCCATTGCGGGCGACGGTTACACCAAGCGTATCCTTCGCGAAGCGATGCGTGGAGCGCTGCCGGAGGTGGTGCGAACGCGGAAGTCGAAAATGGGTTTTGGCTCACCAATGGAGCACTGGTTTAACGGGGCACTGGGGGACTGGGTGATGAGTGAGATCACGTCGCGTCCTTTTGTCGAGAGCGCCCTGTGGAATGGTCCGGCCATTCGCGATTTTGCGCTGGAACGCCACCGGTCAAAAAGCTGGACCAAAGATGATGCTCAGCAGGTGTGGCGTTTTGTGCAGGCCAATCGCTGGCGCACGGTGGTTGGGCACGCGTAGTTGGGAATACGTCGGAAAAGAAAGCGCGCTGCGGCGAGTGTTCGCCGCCGCGCGTAACCATGGAGCAGTGCTGAACTAGCTAGGGTCCGTCCTGAAACGCGGTAGTTTGAGTCGTCGATGCCCGTTTTCCGTGTT
>Ga0209181_10000330_pt1 | contig 89000 bp, 75 predicted proteins | sample MAT05_FD_187208 | JGI IMG/M metagenome (GOLD analysis project Ga0209181, IMG submission 187208) | Freshwater microbial communities from Lake Fryxell liftoff mats and glacier meltwater in Antarctica - MAT-05 (SPAdes) (version 2) | ecosystem: Environmental > Aquatic > Freshwater > Ice > Liftoff...
AATGGGAATTGGAGTTCTGATGCAGAGGGGGCGATCAGTCTCAGTCCAGAAACCGGGGTTCTGCGTAAATTTTTGACTATCACAACAGTTGTGGACAGAACCCCGGTTTCTCACCCCCTGCATCCCATAAACAGAACCTTGGTTGCTTGAGAACAGGCGATCGTTCAGACACCCGATCGCTTTTGCCCTGGAATATGGTTAAATGTCATAGAAAATCTGGGCAAATGAGATGACCTCTGAAGAATTGACCCAACTCGCCACCATACATCAGCAAGCGATCGTGCGTCATGAACAGGAAATGGCAGAAATCCGCGCTCTGGTGCGACTCAATCAGGAGCAGTATAGATTGACTCAGGAGCAGTTTAGATTGGCTCAAGAGGCGACCCAAGAGCAATTTAGATCGGCTCAAGAGGCCACCCAAGAGCAATTTAGACTGGTTCGAGGGGAGACCCACGAGCAATTTAGATTGGCTCGTGAGGAGATCCAAGAGCAATTTAGGCAGCAAAGGGAGTTTACTCAGGAGCAACTGAACCAGTTAACCGCAGGGTTGTTGGAATTGAGACATCTGGTTGCGGACTATATTCAGGGCCGATCGCAAAATTAGTTGAACTGGAGCTAGAAACCAGGTTCTGGAAGGGTGGGGCGATCGTTTCTAATCCAGAAACCAGGGTTCTTTAGGAAATTGGGGGCGATCGGATTTAATCCTGGACAGAACCCCGGTTTCTCATGCCTTGTATCCCATAGACAGAAGCCAGGTTTCTCCGTTATGCCCAAAACCAACTGAAACCAGCAACGATCTGTTTTCAGATAGAGTCCTTACAGAGAGTAGAACAGCTAAAATCTAAAGCAAATGTAAAGTTAGAGGTGGGGTTTGGCCTCCGCTCTTGTTACAATCCTTAATATAGTTGTTTCTCCCCTGGCTCATGAAGACGACACCCCCATTTGCTCCTCCTTCAACCTTTCGCTCTGAGTCAGAATCGTTTCCAGCCCCCCTTAATGGCAACGGGAGCCGAGTGGGAACAGAAGCAACCACAATTACCGTTGAAAGTGAGGCAGTGCTGGGGACACCCGTTACGTTGCCTGCTCCTGAGCCAGAGATCGTGAGGACGGCTGGGGCCCGCTACGACCCAGAGACGATCGCTGACCTCTATCGCCACAAGCCCTTTCAAACCTGGACACGGCTGTTTAACATCATCTTTCCCCTGCTCTTTTTTGCGTTCAGCCTCTGGTGGGATGGAGTCACCAACCAGCGCCAAGCAAACGAGCAGCGACGGGCGATCCACCTGCGAGAACTTTTGACGAAATTGGGGCCAGCCTACATCAAGATTGGGCAAGCGCTTTCCACCCGGCCTGATTTGGTGCCACCCCTGTATTTAGATGAATTGACCCAACTTCAAGACCAATTGCCGCCCTTTCCCAACGAAGTCGCATATCAGTTTATTGAAGAAGAATTGGGCGCTCTCCCGACAGAAGTGTACGCAGAGTTAAGTGCTGATCCGATCGCCGCTGCCTCCCTCGGTCAAGTTTACAAAGGCAAACTGCACACAGGCGAACAAGTTGCCGTCAAAGTGCAACGCCCCGGACTGGCCCAAGGCATCACCTTGGATCTCTACATCCTGCGCCGTTTAGCAGGGTGGGCGATGCGGAATGTGAAGCGCGTTCGCAGTAATCTAGTCGCAATCTTGGATGAGTTTGGAGCCAGGATCTTTGAGGAACTGGATTACGTTCAGGAAGGGCAAAATGCCGAGCGCTTTGCTCAGCTTTACGGGCATCTCCCCGATATTTACGTTCCCAGTATCTATTGGAAATATACCAATCGCCGTGTCCTGACCATGGAATGGATCACTGGCACAAAACTCACCCAACCCCAACTGCTAGCGGCGCAAGGAATTGATGCTCGGCATTTAATTGATGTCGGAGTGCAGTGTTCGCTCCGACAACTATTGGAACATGGCTTTTTCCATGCTGATCCCCATCCAGGCAACCTGTTAGCCACAACCGATGGCAAGTTAGCCTATTTGGATTTTGGGATGATGAGTGAAGTCAAGCCCTACCAGCGTTATGGCTTGATTGAGGCGGTTGTGCACATGGTCAACCGAGACTTTGAAGGCTTAGCTCAGGACTATATAAAGTTGGATTTTCTGAGCGCAGAAACTGATTTGACTCCGATCATCCCTGCCTTAGCCAATATCTTTGGTAATGCCTTGGGTGCAAGTGTGGCTGAGTTGAATTTCAAGAGTATTACGGATCAATTGTCAGCGTTGATGTACGACTATCCCTTTGTGGTGCCAGCCTACTACGCGCTGATTATTCGATCGCTCGTCACCTTGGAAGGCATCGCTATCAATGTTGACCCCAACTTCAAAGTATTGAGCCGGGCTTATCCCTACATTTCTAAGCGCTTGCTGACTGATCCCGCCCCAGAGTTGCGATCGTCCCTGCGCGACTTACTGTTCAAAGATGGCAGCTTTCGGTGGAATCGCCTGGAAAACCTGCTCCTGAATGCCCGTGATAGCCAAGATTATGACCTAGACAATGTATTAGACCAGGCGATCGACTTTCTGTTCTCCGATCGGGGGTCATTTATTCGCAACACATTAGTTGAGGAAGTTATTAAAGGCGTAGATGCGTTTGGGTTAAGCACCTATCAGAAAGTAACAGATACCCTGCGGCAGCGAATTGGCTTAGCCGTGGCCAGCCCGATCGTGCCCCGTCAAGAACAGCAAAGCCTCGATCACCTTAAGCGAATTTTGGCAATTCTGCGGGAAACTAAGGGCTTCGATCCCATGCGCGTGTTGCAACTTGTGCCTCGCCTCTTGGCGCGATCGGAAGCTCAACAAATGGGACAACAGATTGCCAATGGTTTGGTGCAACGGGTGGTGACACGGATCATTCGCGAGTTTTTGCTAGCAGACAGTGACGCTACCAAAACCAAAGCGGAACCTGCTGCCTCAAGTGCCCTAGTGGTAAGTAGCTGAGTGCAATTAAACTAAAGATGATTTTGGGGGTGGAGGGGGTGGAACCCCCTGCCTGGGGGCAACGCCCCCACTCCCCCTTTTACAATTAATTGCGCCTACCTACTTAGCAGGACGTAGCTGAATACACAATCGTTTAATTCGTCATGGAAATCCATCGCCTCGCTGTCCTTTCCGACAACTACATTTTTCTACTCCATGACCCCCAGCAAAACGTGGCAGCGGTTGTAGACCCGGCGGTAGCAACGCCCGTGCTGCAAAAGCTTCAGCAATTGGGGGCAACCCTCACAGCTATTTTCAACACCCACCACCACGGGGATCATGTGGGCGGTAACATGACGCTGTTGGAGCAGTTCCCGGACGCGATCGTCTATGGTGGTGCCGAAGACCGGGGGCGGATTCCAGGGCAGCAGGTCTTTTTGCAAGAGGGCGATCGTGTCTCCTTTGCCGGGGAAACGGGAGAAGTCTTCTTCGTCCCTGGTCACACTCGCGCCCACATTGCCTACTATTTCCCACCAGCCACTGATGAGGAGACTGGCAATTTATTTTGTGGGGATACACTCTTTGCAGGCGGGTGTGGGCGACTCTTTGAAGGCACCCCAGCGCAGATGGTGTCCTCGTTGAGCAAGCTACGGGCACTGCCTGATGCAACTCAAGTGTGGTGCGCCCACGAATATACATTGAACAATCTCAAGTTTGCCCTGACCGTCGATCGCCACAATGCAGAGTTAGCCGATCGTTATGCCCACGTTCAAACAGCCCGAAACCGATCGGAGGCAACGATTCCCTCTGTACTAGGGGTGGAAAAACGCACCAATCCGTTTCTTCGTTGGGATGACCCCGCCATCCGATCGGCTATGGGTAGCCCCGATCCCCTTCAAACGTTTAGAAAACTCCGGGGCTTGAAAGATCAGTTTTAACCCCGCTGCTTCTCCTTGGGAGTTAGGGAGATCGGACGGCTTCTACTCAATTTTGCTTCCTGAAGTATTTTCTTCCCAACATTGCCTGCTTTGTCACGTTTCACCTCTGCTCTTGCTTTCTGAAGCATCTTCTGGCTGGCTTTGCCTGATTTTTTGTCTGCTTCAATGGCACGCCTCAATTCTGCTGGCTGCTTCAAGTCTGGTTCTGGGTTCAGTGACTTGCGCTTCAGGTCTGCTACTAGAAGTGGCTTAGCCTTAGAGCTTTTAAGATCTGAAACCACCTGACCAGGCTGCAACGTTTCAATTAGCTTGAGCGTCGGCAAAGGCTGCTTGAAGTTTCGCAGGAATCGATTGTTGCGTTGTCGCTCAGTAAACTCTTGGGGAGTGAACCGCCGTACCCGTTTCCGAATCTGATTGATATCAGTTTCTCCCCGTCTGATTTTCACTTCATCACCCGTTTTCAGCAAAATCTCCTCGGTCTGCCCTAACAGACGCACCGAGACAGTGCCCTCCCAGGAAAAGAATTCCGTCTCACCCTTGGGGTCTGAGGGAATTTTTACAAAAACTGTGGTGCCACGAATGCCAGCAACCGCAGTGGGTGTGATGATTTCGGCTGGCAAGGTTAGACCGGGTGGCACCCAGGTAATCATATCTCCAGCAGTTAAGTTCAAGCGGTTGTTGGGCTGAATTTTAAGAGAGGCATCGCCCCGAATCCGAAACGCTAGCCCATTTTTTAGATCCACTTGGGCTGCGGCTTCACCCTGAGTCCGAATGATTTCACCAAGTTGCAATCCCATCCCTTCACGGGCAGAAATATCTTGGACAGCACTAACGGGGCGAACCCACACGGGCTGTTGACGGATTTCTGTGATGGTAGCTAGGGTGTTGGTTGGTGAAGCAGGAGTGGGGCTGGCGGCAGGTGGGGTGGCAGGGCTACTGACGGCGATCGGGGTAGGGCTGGCGATCGGGGTAGGAGAGGTGCAACTCATCAAGACACTTGCGAGTCCCAAGCTAACTAATCCCAAACTAGCCAGCTTAAGACTTAGGACGGAGGACGTTCGTTTCATGCTAAGTACAAAGTAGTTTGAACTGGAGGAAATTTGGCGATTTATGCTCTTCAATTTGTTGGGCAATTTAACCATGTCGGAAGCGATGTGAAACTTTCCCGAACCGCCCATCCTTCGGGAAGCAAGCTACACCCCTTTCTGAAATACCCGAAGCAGGGTGGTTTCATTGTCCCGGAAAAGAATCCGAAAGTATTGAAAGCTGGATTAGCTCCCAGGAAGCATCGCTCAAATGGGAGCGAAGTTATAGGCTTTTCAAATTCTATCTGACAACCTTGAAACCACCCTGCTTTCTGAAATACTCGAAGGGCTATACCCCTCTCCCAGAACTTGTCATTACCAACATTTTTGAGAAATCTTCGATTTCTCAAAAATGTAAATTCTAAACCCCAAACCTTTGTTACTCATTGTCAATAAATAGTGACTGTTGAGAACAAAGTCAAACTTCAGCAGCTTCGTTGTGTAAGAGGCTGTCTGAGAAGTCCCGAATTGCCGCCCGAACCGCCTCCCTGCCCCCCAATTCTGGGGGGTTCTGAGATCGAAGTCCCCCAGAATTGGGTCCTTAAAGCCTTTCAGGCATACATGAAAAGGGGGCAAGTGCCAGATCTATGGCATTTTTCAGACACCCTCTAAGCTGTTTAAAAGATGTTGGTAATGACAAGGTGTGAGAAGGGGCTGGGGGATGAGGTTAGACTTTAAGTTGCACATCGCCTATCAATACTTCGGACAGTTTTTGTGGAGGTGCTGGAAACCCTGTTTTACAGCCAGAATAGACCCTCACCCCAAATCCCTCTCCCAAGAGGGGAGAGGGACTTCAATCCGGCTCCCCTTCTCCCAGAACGGGAGAAGGGGTTGGGGGATGAGGGCTAGTGATCGCAAAAATGTCCGAACTATTGGACTATGTCAGAGGCAAAAATTGGGAAGATGCAGACTTTTTGCCCATTGAGCTTGCGATCGAACCACCCATTTCGCTACTATGGGAAGTCCTGACTAAGAAAACACGATTTAGGCTTCATTATGGCAAAGCGAATTCAACTTGTCCTCAGTAAAGATGTAAATAAGCTAGGGCGAGTCGGCGACTTGGTAGACGTTGCCCCTGGTTATGCACGTAACTACCTGATCCCCCAAGGATTGGCCCTGCACACGACACCCGGCATTCTCAAGCAGGTGGAACGTCGTCGTGCTGTGATGCAGCAACGCCTGTTGGAAGAAAAACAGCAAGCCGAAGCCAACAAGTTGGCGATCGAGCAGGTGGGGCAATTCACCATTGCGAAGCAAGTGGGTGAAGAAGATGCCATCTTTGGTACCGTCACCGATCGGGAAGTTGCTGCCGCCATTCAAGAAAAAACTGGACAAGAGATAGACCGCAGAGGCATTACCCTACCTGATATCAACAAGCTTGGCACCTACAAGGCTGAAATTAAGTTGCATCCTGATGTGACTGTGACAATTGACATTTTAGTTGTAACAAATTAAACTTTTAAGTACATTTGTACGTTAAGCTTAATTTCAGTCGTTCAGGTCTAATCGCTGAGGGTTGATGCTATGTACGACCTTAATTTTCAAGCGATCAGCGATCGGCTCCCGCCCCAGAACATTGATGCTGAAGAAGCCATTCTGGGGGGGATTTTGCTTGACCCAGAAGCCATGTCTCGGATTGTAGACACCTTGCAGCCCGAAGCCTTCTACATCAGTGCCCACCAAGATCTGTATCGAGCAGCTCTGGCATTGCATTCCCAAGGCAAGCCCACAGATTTGATGAGTCTGGCAACGTGGCTGAAGGATAACGGACTGCTGGAAAAGATTGGGGGGCAAAGTCGGTTGGCGCAATTGGTCGATCGCACCATCAGCGCTGTCAACATTGACCAGTATGCTGGCTTGGTCATTGATAAACACCTCCGTCGGCGGCTGATTCGGGTCGGGGGCGAAATTTCTCAACTGGGCTACGAAACCTCCGTAGACTTGGTGAAAATCCTAGACGAATCGGAACAAAAGGTGTTTAGTCTTACCCAGGCTCGCCCGCAACAGGGGTTGACTCCCACGGCTGATATCCTCACCGACACTTTTTCAGATATTGAAAGCCGCAGTCTGGGAACCAGCCTGCCAGGACTCGCCTGTGGTTTCTATGACTTGGATGCGATGACCCAAGGGTTTCAACGCTCTGACCTGGTGATTGTGGCGGGTCGTCCATCCATGGGCAAAACCTCCTATGCGCTGATCATCGCGCGGAATATTGCCGCCTGTCACAAGCTACCCGTGGCGGTTTTTAGCTTGGAGATGTCGAAGGAACAGTTGGTGCAACGCTTGCTGTCCAGTGAGTCTGGGATTGAAAGTAGTCGCCTGCGATCGGGACGCATTAGCCAAAATGAGTGGGAACCGTTGGGTCACGCGATGAGTGCGTTGTCCCAGTTGCCAATTTTCATTGATGACACGCCTGGGGTGACGATTATGGAGATGCGATCACGCTGTCGGCGATTGCAAGCAGAGCAGGGCAAGGTGTTGGGTCTGGTGCTGGTGGATTACTTGCAACTGATGGAAGGCAATAGCGAAAACCGGGTGCAGGAATTATCCAAGATTACGCGGGGATTAAAGGGGCTGGCACGGGAGTTGGGAGTTCCGGTTATGGCGCTGTCTCAACTGAGCCGTGGTGTGGAATCTCGCACCAACAAGCGCCCGATGATGTCGGATCTGAGGGAAAGCGGCGCGATCGAACAGGACAGCGACTTGATCATGATGATTTATCGGGACGAATACTACAACCCTGATACGCCCGATCGCGGCATCGCTGAAATCATCATTACAAAGCACCGCAACGGCCCCACGGGGACGATCAAGTTGCTATTCGAGCCACAATTTACCCGATTTCGGAATTTGGCGGCCCCTAATCGCTCTTAACTCGTTTTTGTGTCACCCGCTTCGTAACGCTCATCTATTAGTTTGGTGGAGTTTGGCGCAGAATCAATCCTAAACTTTAGACATAGAGAAAGTCATTCAGCCAGTTAATCACCTTATGTTCAGGGATTGAACCATAAGCGGATTGGTGGGACAGTTTATAGGACGAAATAGGCTGACGTTGACCATCTTTGAAAATCAGACAGATGCGGGTGAGTTCGTAGTCATCTCTCCCCAAAGAATCTTCTTTGCTATCCAACTCGATCGCTTGAATTGTGCTTGTAAGATAGCGCTTTTCTGTGCCACCTTGTGGTTGACCTGATTTCATCATGTCACTTCGATCGGTGAAGTAGCCTGTGGATTTATCGATCGCATATATCATCCGATCGGTACCCAATTCACCATCAACAGGATTGGGATTATAGAAAATAGTTAGCTGAGTGGGAGTTTGCTCTACTATCCAATGTCCAAAATTCTCTGTTTTGAATGGACTTGTAAGGTAGGGTTTAAGCTCATCCAATTGATGATTCCACACCATCAGTTCTACAACCTCTACACACTCACCCCGCGCTCGCTCGCCCTTCTGTAACCATACTTTTAAGGGTCGTTGGTGTAGATCATCACTAAGATCGTAACTATCATTTTGAAAGCCCGTGATCTGTTGCAGTGGAAGGTTGGCAAGAGGTTGACTGCTGCGGATATAGCGGCGATCGAATTTAAAGAGTTGGAGGTTTTTGTCAATAGTTAGCACATCTTGGCTAGGAGTTAGAGTTATCAGGCTGGCAAGGGTTGACAGCAAAAATGCCACCGAAATGTTTGCAAGTGTCCAATACCAAACTGGCTCGCTTAAGTTTTTCAGACGCGTATCTTCTGTCCATGTGAGGGGCGATCGGCTTTGGGCTAACCCATTGATGTCATCGGCAATCTTAGTCATAGAACTACAGTCTGGCATGTAAGCAAACACCCATAGGGGAATTTCAACCCGCTCATTTCGGGAAGTCAACTGTAGTTGACAGCGATATTGATCTTCCCCTGACTCTTTAGAGGGCATCCGTTCCTGAACCACCTCTGCCCTCTGAATTAGAGGAATCTTGGTATTTACGACAGTCTTGTTTGCGCTATCTACCCGCTTCAAGGTGCAAGTTGTTTCAGATTCAGGATGTTTGCAGGTCAGCGTTGTCAAAAGGCCTATGTTGGAGAAGGTAACCATACTTGCCACCCCTAGGTTTATGATTGTCACTACCCCAGCGACAACATAGTTCCTGATTGTTCGAGATACGGGTGAGTGCGATCGATTGGCTAAAACAAGCTGAGTTGGACTCTTTTCCAGCGTGTGCATGTCAGTTGACTTCTCCACTTAATTTCTCTAGTGATTTTCGTAGTGATGCCCCCTTAATTACAGCAAATTGCCATCAAACGCGCCAGCGATAGGAACGTTCAAAACCAACTCTAGACTCTGTTATACGATTTACTTTTGTAGGTAGTTCGATCCGAAACTGCTGTGACAGAATCCTCTTGCCATAATCCGAACTTGAGATCATGAATTTAATAGCTTGTAAGACTATAGGCTGTAAAACCAGGTTTATAGTTTTGCCATTGCTCAACCCAGAGCATTGTACTTACCCAACAGGAGTTTTGATAGAGCGCTTGGGATTACCACCCGTCCTGCTGTCCATCGGAATCCTGCCAAATTTCCAGATCCAACTCATCCAAATAAATCAACGCGCTGCGAATTTGGTCTGCTGTTCCCCACAGTTCCAGGTCAAACCAGCCATCATCGCGTGCATTGGCCCCCAACAACGCCGCCATAATATTCACCGTCACCCCATGATGGGAAACCAGCCGTGAAATCACAGGTTCCTGATGGTAGTCCTTGTCGATGCGAACCCGAATGCGGACTTGGGTTGGCCGCGGATCTGATGGATTGAGCCGGGGTAAATCTCCATTTACCTCAGTATTCACGTTGGAATCATCTTGCACCATGACTGGAACCTCCTAAGAAGGTGTTTGTAAATTAGCGTATAGTCTTGCACTCGCCCCCCAACCCCCCAATTCTGGCTTGCTCTCGAGCCATTCTGGTTCAAAGTCCCCCAGAATTGGGGCCTTAAAGCCTTTCAGGCATACATGAAAAGGGGGCGGATCGGGGCGCAATTGGTGTTTACAAACATTTTCTAAATCAGGTTTAATCGACCTCTTTAATCTGGGTTCGCCGCTCTAAAATCTCCTTCAGCACCAGAGTGACCACAGCCAAAAACGCCAACAGCACCGCCGCCGAGAATGCCGCTTCCGTCTCATACTGCTTGTAGGCTTGCTCTACAAACAGCGGTAGCGTCTGGGTTTTGCCGATGATATTGCCGGAAACAACAGAAATTGCTCCAAACTCACCCATGGTTCTGGCATTGGTCAGAATTACCCCATACATCAGCCCCCAACGAATACTGGGCAAGGTAACGCGCCAGAAAATCTGCCAGTCGCCAGCCCCCAAAATTTTTGCAGCTTCCTCTTGGTCGGAGCCAGCCTCTTCCAACACCGGGATCACTTCTCGCGCCACAAAGGGCAGCGTGATGAAGGCACTGGCCAACACCATCGCGGGCATCGCAAAGACAATTTTAATGTCGTGTTCTTGCAGAAATGGGCCAAACCAGCCATTGCGTCCATAGAGCAGCACCACCATCAAGCCAGCCACCACGGGAGAAACAGCAAAGGGGACATCCAACAGGCTAATTAAAAAGGCTCGTCCCCGGAATTGGTTGCGGGCGATGACCCAAGCGGCACAGAGTCCAAAAACTGTGTTGACAGGGACAACGATGAGGGCGATCAGCACTGTTAGTTTGATGGCGTGGAGGAAATCGGGGCGGGTGAGGTTATGGAAAAAGGGCCCAATGCCTTTCTCAAAGGCTTGCACAAACACGTTGAGAGCGGGAATAAATAGGATAAGGGAGAGAAAGACGATCGCCACCCCAATTAACAGATATTTCACCCAGCCATCTTCTTTACTTAACGTCATAACGTCGTCCCCAGGCTTGCAGTAGGTTGATGCCAATCAAGATGATGAGTGAAATGACCAGTAACACCGTTCCAATCACGGTTGCCCCGGCGTATTCATATTGCTCTAGTTGGCGAATCACCAACACTGAGGCAATTAAATCCTGGAAGGGGACATTGGCTGCCACGATCACCACGGAGCCATACTCTCCAACCGCACGGGAGAACCCCAACGCCACCCCGGTCAAAATGGCGGGAAACAGCGGTGGTAAAATAACGCGCCAGAAAGTTTGCCACCGAGACGCGCCCAAACTCCAAGCAGATTCCTCAAACTCCTTTTCCATCTCGGCTAGCACCGGTTGCACCGTTCGCACCACAAAGGGCAAGGAGATAAACACCATTGCTATTCCCACACCCAACCGAGTAAACGCCACCTTGATGCCCAGATGGGACAGGGGAGCGCCGAGCCAGCCCGTGTCGCTATAAACGGTTGCCAGGGTCAGACCAGCCACAGAGGTGGGCAGGGCAAAGGGCAGGTCGATCGCCGCGTCAATGATTCGCCGGAAGGGAAAGGTGTAGCGCACCAAGATCCAGGCAATCAGTACACCAAAGAATCCATCAATCAGGGCGGCGATCAGGGCTGTGGTGAAGGTGACTTCGTAGGCGGAGAGGGCGATCGGCTCTGTGGCGATACGGATAAAGTCCTCTGGCTTTTCGGTGCTGGCTTTCAACAGCAGGGCAGCCACTGGCAGGAATAACATGAAGCTGAGATAGCCGATCGTCACTTGCCAGGGCAAAGAGATGCGGGTGAGCCAACGGAACGGATTTTGCTGGCGAGGGCGAGTGGATGTGGGAAGGGTAGAGACGGCCATGGGGAGGGTTAGGAGTTGGGAGCTTTGCAGAAATTACTTGAACAGGCGAGGGGCTTCAGTCGCATGTTGTTGACTTAAGAAGATTTCTGAGAAAAATTTATACCAGGCACCGGAAGGGCGAAGCATCCGGGCAATGACCTTCTGGTCGATTCAAAGCTTATCTACCGAATGCTTCGCCCCTACATGTGCTGACATAATCTTTTCTGGAAGTCTCCTAAGTCCCTTGTTTCGGGTGAGAGGGTTACTTTTTCAGCGTGGTTTGGATTTTGTCAAAAATAGCTCCATCTGCAAAGAACTTGTTCTGAATCTCGCTCCAGCCCCCATAATCTTGAACAGTAGATAAGGATTTGACTGGAGGATACTGCGCCACAAACTCCTTTGTCTGGGCAACGGTTGGATCGACGGGGCGGAATCCAACCTTGGCAAATTCTTGCTGCGCCTCTGGGGTAAACAGGTACTTGACAAAGGCTTCTGCGACTTCGCGGGTGCCGTGACGATCGACATTTTTATCCACCACGGCGATCGGGTTATCAATGGAAATATTCACATCCGGCACAACATAGGGAAGTTTCTGACCATTTTGTGCTGCTAACAAAACCTCATTTTCGTAGTTAATCAAGGCATCTCCTTGACCTTGCTTGAAAAAAACATCACTGGCTTCACGGGCATCTTTCGTCAGCACCAACACATTTTTGTAGATCTTGGTAACAAATTCCACTGCTGTCCCATCGTTGCTTCCAGACTTAATCGCCGAGTTCCACAGCGCTAGAAAATTCCACCGTGCCACGCCCGATGTTTTAGGGTCAGCCGTAATCAGACTTACGCCGCCTTGAGCTAAATCTGTCCAGGTTTTGATGCCTTTAGGGTTACCCTCACGCACTACCAACGCCGCCACCGATTTACTCACAATGCTGTTATTAGGTGCTTCATTCTCCCATCCTGGTTGAATGAAACCCGTCTGCTCTAGCTTTTGGGTGTCCAGAGCCAGGGCTAAATGAACGACATCAGCTTCCAAGCCATCGATCACGGCGCGAGTCTGGGAGCCAGAGCCACCATAGCTTTGACTGAAGGTGACATTCTGCCCCTGCTCCTGCTTCCACTTTTCCACAAACTTGGGAATAATTCGCTCGTGGGCAGTTCGGGTCACCGCAAAGGAAACCAAGGTCAGTTCCACATCTTTTTTGGCGCTGGGGCTAGTGCCAGGGTTGCTGAGACAGGCGGTGAGTGTCACACTGAGGGCTACGCCAATCAGCACCAGTACAGAAAATCCTCTAGGGGAAGCAGATTTAAGCAATTTGAAGGGCGCTTTGAGATGCTGCCAAACTTGCAGCCAACCAGCCTGCACCGATCGCCTCAACGGGTTGAGAATAAAGAGTAATGAATGCACTATATAAAATCCTTGGCAAATTCTTGATTCTCCGGTTATTTGGTAGGAAAACCGGGTTTTCATTCATGAATCATGATACCGAGCCATTAGACAAAATGCAATTAGGGGCGTTAAAAGTATGAGACGAAATTGGCGTTTGGGAACCATTCTGCTCCTGCTTAGCGGATTGCTCATGGGGTTCCTAGGACTTGTCCCAGATGCCAGAGCAGAAGCTATGTCTCCTGGACTTCAGCCCGTGTATGAGATGCGATCGTCCCATAGCCCCGATGGAATTGGCAAGTTTTACATGGGAAGGGAAATTGCCCACGTCATGGGACACCAAGGCGCAGGCTGGTTAGAGCGGGGAAGCCGCGAGACGGAGGAGCAGCCCGCCGCAACGATCGCAGCACTGAACCTCAAGCCCACAGATGTGGTGGCAGATGTAGGGGCGGGTACAGGCTACCTTACGTTTCGATTGGCGACGTTGGTGCCCAAGGGCAAGGTGTTGGCGGTGGATATTCAACCCGAAATGATCGAGATTCTCAACCTGCTGAAGCAACAGCGAGAGGCGAATAACGTAGAACCGATCGCGGCAACGGTCACTGATCCCCATTTGCCTCCAGCCAGTGTGGATGTGGTGCTGATGGTGGATGCCTATCACGAATTTGCCTACCCCAGAGAGATGATGACAGCGATCGTCAAGGCGCTGAAACCCAATGGCCGTGTGGTGCTACTGGAGTATCGTGGCGAAAATCCCTTTGTTCCAATTAAAAAGTTGCACAAAATGACCCAAAACCAAGTCCGTAAAGAAATGCAGGCTGTGGGATTGGCATGGAAACAGACGCAAAACTTCTTACCCAGTCAGCATTTGATGGTGTTTGAACACGCAAATTCAAAAGATGCCTGAGAGGTGGCATTTACAGATATCTAGTACAGGCTGGCAAAAGTTTTTGACTAGGTAGGGAATTTTTGAGTTTTGAGTTCTGAGTTGAGTGCTGGATCGTTATTTGTGAGAACCTGCGCTAGTTGAGCCAAGGGCATGACGGGTTAGCATACCGATAAAAATTAGGTTGGTGAGGCGACGATCGGCTTCCTAGCGTCCCGACCCGATCATCCCCGGCAAAGCGAAGCGCTTTTTTTCTCCCATAATCAACACTTTTGGAGGGGGTCTGGGGGAAGCTCTCGTCCCCCAGAAGGGGGTTTGGGGGATCACCCCCAAGGGTCGGATGGCTCGGAACCCAGACTTACGCTGTATCCCCAATGCAGTATGGCAGCAGGTTCTGACCAGGTAGGGGGATTGTTTTGAGTTTTGAGTTTTGAGTTTTGAGTTTTGAGTTTGGAGGTTGGATAGTTATTTCTGACAAGCTGCACTAGGAGGCGACGCATTCGGATCGAGCCTGTATAAACCACCGAAACCTGATTTACCAGATGCTTCCCGCCAGCAGCGATCGGGTAACAGACATGCCTTTTAGAAAACAGCGATCGCCTAAAATAGGTAGCTAAAATAGATAGCAATCTGTGTGTCCGTAGTATCTGGAGAAAATCTTGATTTAAGCCACAGATTCCAAGCAAACTTCAGGCTCAAAAAATTAAAATTAATGGTACAACGGTGGTCCCAACTCTATTTAGATTCGTCAATTGAACATAACTGAGTTTTCCTTTCAGTCATTCAATCTACGATTCTTAGTACTGCTCTTCATAAGTAAGGTTCGGAAATGAAATGAGAGAGTTTGGGGGCTGCGCCCCCAGCCAGGGGGTACTACCCCATGCACCCCCAATTCCGACCCTATCAATAGACGAGTTGTACTTAGCACCCAATTCTTAGTACCCAATCGAGAGCAGGCTAAAAACATCATGTTAGAAACATTGGACATTAAGCGCGGAGTGGAAACTCTGTCTGAGCGCCTGGGGAAAACCCAGGACTATCTTTGACGTTCCTGCTTTGGCTGCAAAAATTCAAGACTTGGAGCAAATAGCGTCTCAGTCAGAGTTCTGGGAGCATCAAAGTAACGCTCAAAAAACGTTACAGGAATTAGATGACCTGAAATCTCACTTACGGCAATTTCAGCAATGGCAGACTGGTTTGGCAGATGCGAGAGCCATCTTGGAGTTGCTGGAGTTAGAAGCCGATGAAGCATTACTCCAAGAGGCCCACACTAACCTTACCCAACTGAGCCGCGAACTCGATCAGTGGGAGTTGCAACAAATGCTCTCTGGTCTCTACGATGCAGAAGGTGCGATCTTAACGATCAATGCAGGTGCTGGCGGGACTGACGCTCAAGATTGGGCAGAAATGCTGCTGCGGATGTACACCCGCTGGAGCGAGAACCAGGGTTACAAAGTTCATATGGCTGAGCTTTCCGAGGGAGAGGAGGCGGGGATCAAGTCGGCGACTCTGGAAGTTGCGGGGCGCTACGCCTACGGTTATCTCAAGATGGAAAAAGGCACCCATCGCCTCGTGCGTATTTCTCCCTTTAATGCCAATGGCAAGCGCCAAACGAGCTTTGTGGGCGTAGAGGTGATGCCCATTTTGGATACTTCAGTCCACTTAGATATCCCCGACAAGGATTTGGAGATCACCACAACTCGCTCTGGTGGCAAGGGAGGACAAAACGTTAACAAGGTGGAAACGGCGGTGCGGATTGTCCATCTCCCGACAGGCTTGGCGGTGCGCTGTACCCAGGAACGATCGCAACTGCAAAACAAAGAGAAAGCCCTCGCCATTCTCAAGGCTAAGCTGTTGATCATTGCCCAGGAACAGCGGGCCCAGGAAATTGCGGACATCCGTGGGGATATTGTCGAAGCTGCTTGGGGCACCCAAATCCGTAACTACGTATTTCATCCCTACCAAATGGTGAAGGATTTACGCACAGGGGTGGAGACAACGGCGATCGAGGATGTGATGGATGGAGACCTAGACCCCTTCATTCAAGCTAGCCTGCGCCAAGCGAATCAACTAGCGGAGTAACCCACACCTTCGTTCTTTTTTAGCTAGAAATCTCCTTAAAAAGTGCTTGTAAGTTAGCGTATAGTCTTGCACTCGCCCCCCAACCCCCCAATTCTGGGGGGTTGGGGGGCGTTTTTGTTCAAAGTCCCCCAGAATTGGGGGATCTAGGGGGCGGTTCGGGGCACAATTAGTGTTTACAAATATTTTCTTACACAACAGACTCAGCAGAGGTTGGGTTCTACAGGAAATCTACGGTCATGCTCACAGAGATTTCCAGGCTCGTGCCCGGTTCCACATGGAGCAGACGATCGCCCGTGTTGAGGGCATTGCGGGGAGCGGTCCAGGGTTCCAGGCAATAAAAATCTTTGCCCTTGACTGTCCAAAATACGATCGTGGAATAGGCAGTGTCGTAGGACAGGGTGAGCTTTAGGTTGCGGCCGCGATCGATCACGGTTGCAGATTGGGAGGTGACATTTTGAAAGGCGGCATCAATTTCAGCTTGTTCAAAATCAAACGAGCCAGAGAAGGGCTGAGTGGTTTTAGTCACATTGTCTGAATACTCGCTTCCCGCAATGGCAACCTCTAGCTGAGTTTTATCGGTGACGGCGAAGTAGGGATGGAGTCCCGTTGCGAAGGGCATGGGTTCTGCTGAGTAGTTGGTGTAGCGCTGGAGGAGCGAGAGGGTGTTGCCCACAAGTTGGTAGGTGAACGCGACCTGAAACTCGAAGGGGAAGGAACTGTGGGTTTGGGTGTTGCTGTTGAGGAGTAGGGTGAGACTGGCGGAATCATCTGTAATCCGATCGCCCACTTCCCAGGGCAGATCACGGGCAAACCCATGCTGTTTCAGGGTATATTGCTGCCCGTTGTGGGTGTAGGTGTTGTCGGGTAGGTTGCCGCAAATCGGAAACAGAATCGGAATGCCTCCGCGCACGCTCAAATCTGGGTGGGTGAAGCGCTCAGCATCTAAGTAAAAAATTTCCTGGTCTTGAATGCGCCATTGGAGTAGAATGCCGCCTCGTTCTGGGACGATTTCGACTCTGGAGTGGGCGCTGTCGTCAGAGAGAATGTATGTTTTGTACTGATTTTGCTGAGCGGCGATCGCAAACACGGGTACTCCTAAAGCTGTAGAACTAAGCCTCATCTTATAGGAAAAGCTCCCCGTTCAGAAAACGTAGCCAAGGGTGCAGGGTGGGAGATTTTCAGAAAAGGTTATACCAGGCACCGGAAGGGCGTTCGCGTAGCATGTGCTTTGCACTTAGCATCCAGGCAATGACCTCCTGGTTGCTTCAAGGGCTGATCTGCCGGATGCTTCGCCCCTACAAAGGTCACATCTTTCTCAGAAATCTCCTAAAAACCCTTATCCTGGTTCTGCTTCCAAATCTGTGGGGCAAAATCTATGGAGCAAAGTTAAAGCCATCCCGCAGGGCGCGTTCTTGGCGCTTGACGGCAGCGAAGAGTTCAGCATTTTGCAGAATGACCCCTGCTTGATTGTTGAAAATTCGCATGTATTTTTCGTCGCTGTCGTCAAAGCTGCACTGGAAGCTGTCTGGAATATGGTCAGGGGTGATGCCTTCGGCAGGTGCTGGTGCAAACTCGTCTGAAAAATCATGCCTAGCCCGCTTGTTCACGAGTTGCGTGACCCCAATTAAGTCGCCATCAGGACTCCAAACGGGCATACACAAGAGGCTACAGGTGCGATAGCCTGTCTCGCGATCGGTTTGTTTGGCTGTTTGAGAGCCGGGATCGTCGTAGAGATCAAAGGGAATGTTGAGCGGTTCCCCCAGTTCTGCCACTTTGCCCGCGTAACCTTGCCCCACTTGCACGCGAATGACCTTTGTCGCACCCTCGCCCACGGAAATTTTTGTCCAGATTTCGTTGGTGTCCCGATCGAGGAGCCAGAGTGTGCTGCGATCGGCATACATCAGCTTCCGCGCCGCTTCCATCACCCGCCCAATAATTTCATCCAAATCAAACCCGCTTTGGTTAACCGATCGCGTGGCAGCCATCAAAGCCGCCGCAACCCGTTGCCCCCGCGCCGTTTTGTGGTACGAGCGGAAACTTTCTAGAATCATCTGAATCAGGGAGACATTCTCCCCAAATTTTTCCTGGTCCTGCTGGGTAAAGCCGTTGGGGTCGATTTTCTCTGCCAAGGAAGCGGTACGGTTGGCCCGTTTAATTTTGTTCAGCAGTTGCACGACGGCGATCATGTTGCCGCGATCGTTCAGCAGGGGCAGGGCCAACATGGTGTAAGTCCGATAGCCTGTGCGCCTGTCTTGCTCCTTTGCCGAAGCCGATCGGGGATCATCGTAAAAATCAAAGGGAATGTTGACGACCTGCCCCGTAGCCGCGACTTCTCCCACAATGCCTTTGGTGGCGGGCATCCGAATTTCTAGGGCCCGATCGCCCCCATCCTCCGCAATAATCGACCAAAACTCGTTCTTTTCTTCATCTAGCAAAAAGATGGTGGCGCGATCGGCACTCAGGGACTTCCGCATTTTGAGCGTGATCGAACTCAACATCTCATCCAAGATGTCATCAAATCCCTGATCGTCCATCACACTATTCAGCATCGCCAGGGTGCGACTGACCACATCCTGTTGCTGGAACTGCGCCTCCTGCTGCACTGCGGCAAACTGCTTTGCGTTGCGGAGCGCCACCCCCGCCTGACTGTTGAAAATCTGCATGTACTTTTGGCTGCTGCTGTCGAAACTCGACTGGAAGCACTCTGGAGCTTGGGGCCAAAGGGCGGGATCGTAGGCGGGAAAGTCACCCTGCTTGCGGCGATTCACCAACTGAGTCACCCCCAGCAGTTCCCCATCGGGACTCCACACGGGCATACACAGGAGGCTACAGGTGCGATAGCCGGTAGTTTGGTCGATTTTTTTAGCCGTTTCAGAGCCGGGCTGATCGTACAAATCAAAGGGAATATTGAGGGTTTCCTGGGATTCGGCCACTTTGCCCGCGTAGCCCTCGCCCACCCGCACCCGCAACTCCTTGACCGTGCCGTCTTGCAGGGTAATTTTTGTCCAGAGTTCGCGGGTGGCATTGTCCAAGAGCCAAAGGGTGCTGCGATCGGCATTCATCAGTTTTTTCGCCGCTTCCATGACCCGGCCCAAAATTTCATCGGAGTCTAAGCTGCTCTGGCTCAGCGATCGGGTTGCTTCCGTGAGCGCCTCCGAGGCCTGTAACCGTTGGGTTAATTTGTAGCAGTATTGGCACCGCTGCAAAATTCGGCGCACTTCGGGGGCATACTCCGCAAATTGTTTTTCGTCTGCCTTGGAGAAACCCTGCTTGTCCACTCGTTCAGCTAAGGTGGCTTTGGGATCATGGAGCCGCTTTACCTTATTAAGGAGTTGCACCACAGCGACTAGATCGTCCTGCTCATTTAGAATCGGCACAACTAATTCGTTGTAGGTACGGTAATGATCTGGTGCCACTTCCAGGTCGTCATCCATATCATCGCGGAAGTTAAACGGCGCATTGACCACTTTTTTGAAGTTGGTCAAGCGACTCTCGGTTTCCTGATTAGCGAGAATTTGAATTTCGGGATAATCTCCCCCATCACTTCTGGCAATAATTGACCATAGTTCATTCTTTTCTTCATCGATAAAGAAGATGGTGGTGCGATCGACACTTAGCAATTCTCCTAATTTGACAGTGATCGATCCCAGAATTTCGTAGAGGATGTCGTCGAACCGCTTTCCTTCCATCACACTTAACATCGACAACAGCTTCTGCTCTTGCCGAGTAACGGTTTGCATGAAATCAGCATGAAAATCAGTCAGGGCTTTAGCAACCCAATTGCTGTTAAATACTGCTGCATAAATGCGGTTATAAACGCACAGTTTTCCCTGCTGTTTTACGACTAAACCGGATAGCCGCAACTCAATTTGTTCTGCACTGCCATCCGCTAATAAGCCGCTCTGTTCCGGTTGCAAAGAGGCGTGGAGAATTTGTTGATAAAGTTCCAAAAGTGGCTTGGTGCGCTGCCCAATTCTCAGAATTCGATCGCGAATGGTCTTCAGGTGCGGCGGCTCATCCTGGGTTTCCCAGCCCTCGATCAGCTTTGACCGGACGAGATCTTCCACCCAGGCGGCTTCTGCCCCCGCTGGTACACTTGCCTCAGAGGTGACAATAAATTTGCATAGCTTTTGGGTGAGAAAGGGTTGCCCTCCCGTCCAATCCAGCACCGCTTTAAGGAGGGTGTGGGGATCATTGGTTTTGGTGGCCAAGCCCTGAGCCAGGGGCTGCGCCTCGGAAAATTGGAAGCCGTGGAGTTCGATCGCCCGGCCAATGTTAAAAGGCGTGTGATTTTTGTCTTGAATCAGGTCAGATGGGGTGGCAACGCCCAGCAGGGCAAAGGTCAAGCGGCCGTAGTCGGTGCAGGAGCGAATGAAGGCGAAAAAATCATCGGTGCGAAAATTTAAGCTGAGGGTACTATCAATTTCATCGACAAAAATGATAATACTGCCGCTGACGGATTCCAATAGCACCTGCTCGATGAATTCACTCAACCGCTGCACGGGAGGCAAAAATTCCCGATCGCGCAACCAGCTTTGGAGATTGATGCGATCGGTGAGCCGGAAACTGCCCACTAACCGCCGCATCACACCGGCATACCATTGGTCGGGGGTGATGTCTTGGCTCCCAATTTTGGTGAGGTCGATCGCGGCACAGGTAATTCCTTCCGCTTGCAATCGGTGCATCGTCCGCACCCACAGGCTGGTTTTTCCCATCTGGCGCGAGTTCAGCACATAGCAAAACTCCCCCGCCTTCAATCCGGTATACAGATCCTGGTCAGCCTGCCGCACAACATAGGTGGGAGCATCCAAGGGCAAGTGCCCACCGACTTTGTAGAGATAGGAGGGGCTGGGGTCTGAAGCGGCGATCGGTTCGATGCGGGTAGAAAAAAACACGCTGCTGATTTGGGGTTAAGGGTGATGGGTGAACATAAGCCGATCGTTGAGAGGATGTCTGAGAAGTTCTAGAAACCTTGCACTCGCCCCTTTTCATGTATGCCTGAAAGGCTCTAAGGCCCCAATTCTAGGGGACTTTGACCTCAGAACCCCCCAGAATTGGGGGGTAGGGGGGCGGTTCGGACAATGATTCATACCTTTTCAGACATCCTCTGAAATATTGGCGATAGAGATCAAAGCGCGGCATGACTTGGTTGCCCTGCATTTTGACCAAGCCCATGCTGTGGAGCTTAAAGGCTTGCATGGACTCCAATTCCACTGGCTTGTCAGACACGACAACCTGGGCAAAGGCAGATTCCAGGTTTGGGTGCTGCTGTAAATTCCAGCGGTGGCGGCGGAGATGGTCATCGTAAATGCCCGCTTCGGTGGGCCCAACTTGCAGGAGGCGATCGAGGGTCATCTGGTGCTGGGCAATGTGGTAAAGCGCCAGCCGCACTAAGTAAGGGTGCCCGCCAATTAAGGTCATGAGTTGGGACACTTCGGACTTGCCCCACTGCAAGCCGTGGCGATCGGTCAAGTCCTGAACCTGCTCTGGACTAAACTCCGAGAGTTCGATCGGCAACCCCACATTGAAGGGCGATTGATTCACATCCAACGGCACGTAGACTTCGGTGGAGTGAACCACCACCAAGCGCAGAGTTTGCCACCGATCGCTGTCCCCTGAGCCATAGCCTGCCTCTTCGTACCATGCCCGCAGCAGCCCAAAGAAATCGTCAGCAACGTGGGGATACTGGAAGACGCGATCGACCTCATCGAGACCCAACACCAGCGGATTTTCCCCCTCCTGCAATAAACAATTGATGAAGTATTCGGTGCAATTATCCTTACTGCCATAGATTTCTGACCAATGGTCGTCAACGCGATCGGGCAGTTTGAGCTTGCGGCTAATTTTGGTGCAAAACCAGCGCAGTAGCTGGTTCAAGTTAGCGAAAACAGCAGTATCTGCGTGCTGAAAACTCAGGGGCACCGTCCGATAGCCCAATTCCCGTGCTTGGTAGAGAATTCGCGCCATCAGGGAGGTTTTGCCCATCTGGCGGGGCGCTTTGATGCGAATTAGGGCACCGGGTTGCAGCAGTTCTTTGTAGCACTGGGTTTCGTAGGGCACCCGTTCGATATAAAAGGCAGAGGCAAGGCGCACCTGTCCACTGGGTAACTCTGGGTCGGCAACGGGTTGGGGCGGCAGGGGACAGGATGGAGCGATCGTTTCCTCTAGGGGCAGGGATTCAGCTAACGGTGCAACTAAAACGTCCGCGTCGTCCCATCGTCTCCGCTGTTGAATCGTCTGCAAAACATCGTGGACTAAATCAACTGTATCTGTCGCAGATTTCCACTCCCGTTGGTGAATGCCATCCAGATAGTTTTGTAAGTCGTGATTCAAGGAAACTTGCATGGGGTAGTTGACTCGAATTGGCAGCAAAATCGGGCGATGACTCTGCTGTTTTTCTTGCAATTCCCTGGCGCGTTGCAACTCTTCAATCACCATTTCACTCGTGGCAGTTTGTGGAGACAACAGCAGTAAGAAATAATCACACTGATCCAGAGCTGCGTTAATCTGCACCAATCCTGCCTGCGATCGGGGAGTGCTTTCTCCAGCCATGAATGGGTTGTGTCCGGCTGCAATTATAGCGTTGTGAAAAATGTGCGCCAAGCCTAAATCGGGTTCCCGTAACTGATGAGAAATAAATATATTAATGGTGTCAGATGGGCTAGCAAGGGCTTGATGAATTGTTGATTCAACCCGATCGCCAGGCACCAATGTTGCAAAATTACTCGAATTAAACCCCCCACCTGAATGCTGTCGAAAAGCCCGATCGATCGCACCTTGCAGATTCTTTTTGGCAACCTTTTCTCCTAATAGGTTCGATAGCTTTTTCCACAGTTTATAACTGACATCTTTTTCAATATATTGAGGATTGAGGGGATAAATCTTTTCATAGGTTTGCCCGTGCCAAGACCCTAAAAATACCTCTCTTTCTAAATCATTGAGGTGCTTTCCTGTCTGCTCATAAAGGAGTTTTTCGACAAAATCTAAAGCTTGATTAACATCCATATTGAAAACTTACAGGTAGAAGCAAGATGATTTCGATCGGATAATTAGGTACTTAACGGGCTGCTAAATTCGTCAATCTCTCTGATCTTCAAGATACTCAAGTTTTCCTAATTTAGTAGAGTGTGGGATCACATCCCAGGAAAATTCCTGAGTTTTCCTGGGCTTTCCTGGGGTAGGGCAACTGCTCAATAAATCTCAATCTTTTAAAGAGCAAACCAGTCTTAAAACTCCTGAGCTTTCCTGGTTCCAGTATTGAGATTTATTCAGCAAACTAGACCTATCAGAGACAGGTTCACCACTCACATTCAACTAGTCCTGATTAACTAACTCACCCCTTTAGCAATTAGCTCATTGCCGTGTGAAACATTATCCAAGGAAGAAAAGAGATGCTTAACCCCACAAATGTCATGATTGCTGCATTTGTTGACTGTTTGCAAGTCGGCTATCGGCGCACCTATGGCGGTCTGAACCCAGATTATGCCGATATTATCGGCTGGGCGGGTAATATGGCGCTGGAAAATATCGCCAATAGCGATGCGCTTTACCACAATGTTGAACATACAATCTTTGTCACCCTAGTTGGGCAGGAAATCTTACGAGGCAAACATATTCACGAAGGCAAAGTGTTGTGCAAGGATTGGCTACACTGCATTATTTCTCTGGTGTGTCACGACATCGGCTATGTGAAGGGAGTCTGCCAGCAAGACATTCCAGAGCAAGGACTCTACGATACGGGGATTGACGGTACCCGGATTACGCTAGCTGCGGGTTCGACGGATGCCAGTTTGACCCCCTACCATGTTGATCGCGGCAAACTTTTTGTCGAGGAACGCTTCGGCGGCCATGACCTCATTAACACAGAGGTGATTAAGCAAAACATAGAACTAACACGCTTTCCAGTGCCATCGGGCAACGATCATCAAGACACCACGCACTACCCCGGCTTGGTGCGATCGGCTGACTTGATTGGTCAACTCAGCGATCCCCGGTACTTACAAAAAATTAGTGCGCTGTTCTACGAGTTCGAGGAAACGGGGATCAATAAGGATTTCGGCTATCGCACTCCTGGAGACCTGCGTTGCAATTACCCAAAGTTTTACTGGACTGTCGTTTATCCCTACATTCAGCCGGCCCTGCGGTATCTGAATCTCACCCAGGAAGGAAAGCAAATTATTGCCAATCTCTACGCCAATGTCTTTCGCATGGAGCATGAGCAGCAAGCCGCCTCATAACGATCGCCCTCGTTTGATTGGCTCTGACCACTGCGTCAATCCAATCGCCCGTCCTACTTTCCCGCTTCCTCCACGCGCCGAAATTGTGTCCAGGGAATTTTGGCATTCGTTGCGAGTTGGGTGGAGACAGCGGCGGCACCGTAGCGGTTGAGATGGCTGGGATCGGTGAAGTAGTCGTTCTGTTGTAGGGATGAGATTTGAGAGAGGTCGATCGTAATTAAGGGCGTGGTGGTGGCAGTGCGCTGGAGATAGGTCTGAAACTGCTTCTCGTACTTCAGCCGCGTGGAATCAAGATAGGTTTTCGTCAAGGGTAAATTGACAAACACGATGGGAATTTGGCGCTTCTGCAAGAAAGTCAGCAGGGTGCTGAGGGCAGTGGATTGTCCTCCCTCCAGATTAAATGCTCGATAATCCAGGTCATTTTCCCCAGAGACCAGGGGATGTTTTTGGTAATAGAGGACAGAATTGAATTTCGCAGAGGCAGCATAAAATCCATTGGCATCAATGCGGATACCGGGCTGCGGAACCTTGCGCGTATGAGCTGGCGCTTCTTTTACTGGCTCCACTTTTGCCTGCTCTTCTTTTGTGGGGGAGGAAGCAGCAGGTGAGGGTGGGGCGATCGGCACCACAATCGGTGGCTCAGACGCTTGAGTAAGAGGGGCAGTGCTGGGAGCAGCTTCATTGCATTGGAGACTCAGCCGCCGATGGGATTTGCTCGGTTTGAGGGCTTGCTTCCACGAGGAAATATTGGATTGAGTGGCATTGGCATTGGGACGATTACACTCAGGAACAGCGGATAATACTGAAGGTAGCTTGGGGCGCTTACCCTTCATCAACGCTACGAATCCTTCTGAGCTAGAAATTGCTTCGTAGGTGCGATCGGGTCTGCCACTGTTGAACGCCCGCGAGCCATCAGCCCACAAAATCAGCTTAGGCAATTGGGCTGGAGTCAATAGGCGGCGCAGGAGAAAATCAATCACCTGAGCCGTCGCCCCGTTAATGCCAAAGTTATAAATTCTTAACTGTGGGTAGCCTTGGGCAACGAGAGCTGCCTGAAGCACGGTGGGATCAACGCCCTGTAAACTGCGGGAACTGCCCACAATCAAGATATCGGGTGGGCCGACTGTTGCGGTGTAGGCTAGGTAGAGCGCTAACTGCTCATCTAGCAATTGGCTTTTGAAGCTCGGATGAACAGGGTTGTTCGCCGCTAGCTGTTGAGCAACGAGACGGGAAAGGACAGTTGGCTGGGATGAGTTGGAAACTTTGCCCTGAAAGCAGATGAGGGTCAGGGTGAAGCCAACGGTCGCACTGACAAACTGATGAATTGGGTTCATACCTCCTAGGGTGGTCATGGGGGATGGTGATGGCTGAAATTAAGTGTAATGCGATCGGCCCCTGCTCTCCATCCCCTCCACCTTCTCTAGTCAATAGTTCGGACATTTTTGTGATCGCTAGCCCTCATTCCCCAACCCCTTCTCCCAGAACGGGAGAAGGGGAGCCGGATTGAAGTCCCTCTCCCCTCTTGGGAGAGGGATTTAGGGTGAGGGTCTATATTGGCTGTACAACAGGGTTTCCAGCACCGCCACAAAAACTGTCCGAAGTATTGCTAGTCATAAGTAGAATAAATGGCTATGCGGCTGAGCCTGTCTGTGGAGCAGTAGTTTGAAGGTAATCTCTGAGTAGTGGTGACGAAGTGAGCTAGTCTAATCAAGTTCATCGTTTGAAATTTTGGAATGCTCAGGGAAATTGATAGAGATATTTGGGTTGCTGAACAGCCATTCCGATATTTCGGACTCAGCGTTGGGACAAGAATGACGGTGGTTCGGCTTACAAACCAGGAATTAGTCGTTATTTCTCCGATTCAAGTTAGTGATGCCATTGTGAGTCAGCTTGGCGAACTTGGAACGGTTCGGCATATCATTGCTCCCAATCTTTATCACTATTTATTTGCAGCCGACTTCAAAATTTCTTATCCAACCGCGACATTTTGGGCTACATCAGGTCTGGAAGTCAAAAAACCAGATTTGTTAATCGACCAAATAATTAAGAGCGATGCAAACTCTCAATGGAATGGAATGGAATACGTATTTTTTGATGGATTCAGGACACTGGGTTTAAATGGTTTTGATTCACTTAATGAATGGGTATTCTTCCATGCTGCGAGCCGTACTCTGATATTGACGGATACTGCCTTCCACTTTGATGAGAGCTTTCCAGTGATCACGCAATTGACCACCAGAATTTTTGGAGGATATAAAAGCCTCAGTCCATCGTTTTTGGAGCGAGTTGCAACAACAGAAAAGGATCAGGTGAAAGGATCGGTTGAAAAAGTTTTGGGCTGGGATTTTGAGCGAGTGATTATGGCTCACGGCAGTATCGTAGAGCAGAATGGCAAGGAGAAATTCAAGCAAGGATACGAACAATTTTTAGGTCGATCGATAAGTGCCGCCACATAACAACCCCAATACACGCCGATCGTCGAGAGCTTATCTGCTGTACTTTCTAGTCTACTAGCGGCGGGTGATTGGGAACATTATCTACTACCTATCCTGGCACCTGAATTTTTTGTTGCCCTGCTAAACCAAAGGCATGATGGATGGCGCGTAGAGCGGCGATTCCCTGCGCTTCCGGGACAACGCAACTCACTTTGATTTCTGATGTGGCAATCATTTGAATGTTGATGTCCGCTTGGGACAACGCTCTAAACATCTGGGCTGCCACGCCGGGTCGCCCAACCATGCCGATGCCGACAATACTCACCTTGGCGATCGAGCTATCGACAACCACATCTCCAAATCCCAATTCCAATGCAGCGGCGGCTAACGTCTGCCGCGCTTCCTCCACATCCCCTCGCACGACGGTAAAGGCAATGTCACGGGTGGCCATGCCATCCACAACGCGGCACCGTTGCGATTGAATAATCATGTCCACACTGATGTTGAGGTGGGCAAGGCGCTGAAACAGTTTCGCGGCCATGCCTGGGCGATCGGGCACATGGCGAATGGCAATCTGAGCCTGGCTGAGGTCTAACGCCACACCTCGTACAGGTGATACTTGGGCTGCGTCTGAGGCTAACCGCTGGCGGCTGACGACAGAATGGCTGATATCAAAGCCCTGACAGAGGACTCCGATCGCCCGATCGCCATCCGCCGCATCAATCACACAACTCACCTTAACTTCAGAGGTGGAAATCATCTGAATATTGATGCCTGCCTCTGCCAAGGTTGAGAACATTTGAGCTGCCACCCCAGGACGGCCAATCATCCCTGCCCCCGCCACGCTGATCTTGGCAATCTGCCGATCGATCATAAACTCCGATTCCATCTGCCCTCCCAAGGTTGGCAAAATGGCGGCTGCAACTGCTTCTGCGCGATCGAGGGAATGGCGGGTCACGGTGAAGGCAATATCATTGGTGTTGCCCTCGTGAATGGATTGGATGATTAAGTCCACATCGAGGTCTTGCTGGGCCACTTCGCCAAACAGTTGTGCCGCCACACCAGGGCGATCGGGCACCCGCAGCAAGGAAACCTTGGCTTGATCGGTGTCAAACTCTACGCCATCGACGGGATGGGCAATCTCCAGTCCTTCCAGGGAGCGAAATTTGGGAATCGGGGAGACCACTCGCGTACCGGGGTCATCCGTCCAGCTAGACCGCACCACCAACGGCACTCCGTAATTGCGGGCAATCTCCACTGCTCTGGGATGCAACACCTTTGCGCCCAGACTCGCCAATTCCAGCATTTCATCGCAGGTAATCTCGGTCATTAACTGGGCATCCTCCACCAATCGGGGATCGGCGGTCAAAATTCCAGGCACATCGGTGTAAATTTCACAACAATCTGCCCGCAACGCTGCTGCCAGTGCCACCGCAGAGGTGTCCGATCCGCCCCGTCCCAAGGTCGTAATTTCTAAGGCCTCGCTGCTGGAAACCCCCTGGAATCCTGCCACCACCACCACTTCACCTTTACCCAGGTGCCGCTCAATGCGTTCGGTTTGAATGGTGAGAATGCGGGCGCGGGTATGCTCTGCTTCTGTGACAATACCCACCTGAGCGCCTGTGAGGGAGACGGCAGGCTGTCCCAAGGCTTGTAGTGCCATGCTGACTAGGGCGATCGAGACTTGCTCCCCGGTTGACAACAGCATATCCATTTCCCGACGGCTAGGGCTGGGGGTAATGCCATGGGCAAGTTTCACTAATCCATCTGTGGTCTTTCCCATGGCGGAAACAATCACCACCAAGGAGTGTCCTGCTTTGACGGTCTCAATCACTCGCTGTGCCACTGCCTGAATGCGATCGACTGAGCCAACCGAAGTTCCACCGTATTTCTGCACAATCAATGCCATAACCCACTTCACCAAACCCACTTAAGGAATCCTATTTTAGTGGCTTTTAGGGCTGTTGATAGCAAGCCGTTCATTACAAAGGGGGCGATCGGTGTTTCCTCATCACCCCTCGCTGCTGCTGCTCCTTGTCATGACCAACATCTTTGGGAAAGCTGACACAATCAGGCTTCCAGGGTTTGATTCCGTTCTCAAAAGTTGTCGCTTATTGACAATGAGTGATGAAGGTATGGGGTTTTAGAATTTACATTTTCGAGAAATCTTCGGTTTCTCGAAAATGTCAGTCATGGTTAGCTATTGATCCCAGTTCACCTAAAATTCTGTCACTTCAAAGTTCTACTGTAACTACTCAGGCTGCTAGCTCAGTGTCGAGCCTGCCCTCATCCCCCAGCCCCTTCTCCCAGCGGGAGAAGGGGCTGGGGGATTGAAGTCCCTCTCCCCAGGGAGAGGGATTTAGACTTCGACGTGAGCGCTCAGCCGAACGGTGAGGGTAGGCTGAGTAGTTACGTTCTATTTAACTTAAAAGTAACTGATTTGACCTTTACCTATAACTGATAACTATTCCCTATGCTAAGCTTGTAAAGCGCAACGGGGCGTAGCGCAGCTTGGTAGCGCGCCACTTTGGGGTAGTGGAGGTCTAGGGTTCAAATCCCTACGCTCCGATCAATAGAAACCCGCTCTAGTAGCGGGTTTCGCTGTTTTTCAAGACTCCACTCCTACAAGGGTTGCTCTAGTAGCACGTAAAGAAAAACTTCTAGACGGACAAGTAATCGTTGCACTTGCTCAAACGCTAAGCGTGCATCGACAGGCCCCAACGTCAAACAATCAACGGGTCTAAGTTTTTGCCAGCGATCTGCCAAAGCCGTCACAGTTTGCACGCCTTCCCACAATGGAAGCAGGCAGGCAGCTTGATCACTTTCAACGACGATCGCCTTGGTCGTGGGTGCCGAGATATGGCGACTGAAATCAAACGATCGCTGAGTCCGAATACATTCCAGTAAATCTGCTTTAACCTGGGGAGCTTGAAGTTGGGGATGCAAATGCACCCTTGCACGATGCCAATCTGCCTCATCCCACTCTGAAACGGGAGTAAAGGAACGAGCTTGATTGGGATGTCCACACCAAAAATCGAGTAGGCGATGGATAGGCTGGAGCAGTTCAAAGAGGTGGAGATGGTCTTCAACCGTTGCCTCTGGCAAGCTCATAGCTAAAAATGGCGGCAAATCGGCTGGGTTTTTGAACAAGCTCATCAAATCCCACTGTCGCCATTGCACCATACTAAAAAACTCTAGATTCGTAGCCTCTAGAAGTGCAAACATTTCTGGTACCGTGAAACCCTTATCTCCCTGAAGTAGCAAATTGGCACGCACTGCTTCTTCATCGGTTTCAAAAACAGGTTTCCACAGCAAGACTTTAAGATAGGTTTGATCGTCAAGGGATCGCATCATTTCCCTCAACAATTCAACCTCTAGTTCTTCTACAGAACCATCCATTAAACCCATCATTCTGAATACTTCCTGCGCCCTGTAGTAAAAAGCTCGCTGAAGAGAACTATGCAGATTCGTCCGCAAAATTCCTCCGGGTTTCAAGACGGATTGCATGGCCTTCAGTCCTGCTAAAGGGTCAGGAATCAGATAAAGGACTTCATCACTATTAATGTAGTCAAATTCCAATCCCAAGCTAGGTAATTCTTCAATAGGTATGGCATGAAATTCAACATTCTCAAAGCCATGGTATTGCAACCGTTCCCTGGCTAACTTGACTGATTGTTCTGAGATATCAATCCCTACGATCTTCGCGCCGGGGTTGGACTCTGCCATGATTAAAGAAGTATAACCACTGCCACATCCAGCATCTAAAATTACTGTCTCTTTGATGTCTAAAACTTGTTGGTTTCTGAGATAGAAAGGAGTCAGAATATTGTGGACATAGAGCGTATCCAAGTTATTTTTAGGAGATGCTTCTAATGGAATTCTTGGATAGGGAGCATTCTCAAAATGTTGTCGAACCTTTTCCAAATTCATTGCAGCGTCTTCCACTGTTAAGCCCTCTACTAGTGAGTTTATGATTAGTTATTGATCACACAAAAACTTGATAACCTATGCATTATTGTCCCAATTTCAAACCTTTTGTGAATCCATTTTTAGTTGATTATTTCAGCCACTCAATAGGGCTTCCACAAATTCATAGCTAGAGAAGGGACGCAGGTCTTCGATTCCCTCACCTGCACCGATGAAGCGAATTGGTAAGCCCAATTGCTGCACGACTGCCAACGCAATTCCGCCCTTGGCTGTGCCATCCAGCTTTGTTAAGACAACGCCCGTAAGTTGAGCGGCTGCCAGAAATACCTCAGCCTGACGTAGCCCATTTTGTCCCAGGGTGGCATCCAAAACCAATAGCGACTCAATTTTGGCAGTGCCAGCTTTTTTATCGATGATGCGACGCACCTTATTGAGTTCATCCATCAAGTTCTTCTTGTTTTGTAAGCGCCCTGCGGTGTCGATCAGCAACAACTCAGTGCCCCGCGATCGAGCTGCCGTGATGCTATCAAATACTACTGCGGCTGGGTCAGTATTCTGTCCTGGATTGGCAATCACCTCCACGCCGCTCCGCTGTCCCCAAACTTTTACCTGCTCCACCGCCGCTGCCCGGAAGGTATCTGCCGCCCCAATGAGACACTGGTAGCCGGATTTTTGAGCAATGTGTGCCAGTTTGCCGATCGTGGTCGTTTTGCCTGCACCATTAACCCCCGTAATCAGCCAAATATTCAAAGTCTCTTTTTCAGGGGCAAAAACAGGGCTGATGGGTTTACCCGCCGGATTATCTAGCATCTCACACAGGATTTCTTTCAAGTAGGCGATCGCTTGCTCTGGAGGCAATACTTCTTCCCTGAGTTTTTGCTGCAACTTGCCAATGATGCGATCGGTTGCCTCAATGCCCACATCGGCTTGGAGTAATAGATCTTCGATCGAGTGAACCGCATCCTCGTTGAGGGGCCCCTGCCCAACGATCGCCCGCAGTTGGTTAATTAAACTACGGCGGGTCTTGTCTAACCCCTGTCGTAAGCGCTTTAGCCAGGTAATTTCTTCAATTGAAATATCTTCAGCCCGTCGGCCTTGGGCTGCTAGCACCCCAGAGGACCAAAGAAACCCCTCATCCAGGAGTAAATTGGTCGCCTCAGACTCAGGCTCAGCAGTCACCGCTGGCGATACCGCCGCTGCTTCATCTATCGCGTTTGCCTTCAGCCGCTCTAGCCGAGTCTGGCGATCGGCCTCAGCCTGGGCCCAAAAGGGAAGCGGAGCAGATGTAGATGCTGGTGTATTCTCAGTTTCAGTCTCGTTAGGAGTTAGAGCAATTTCTGAGCCAGGATTAATCAAACTATCTGCGGAAGCAACCGTGGCATTTACTGGTTCTGCATCAGAGGCTGACTCGCTGCTTTCAGCTAAACTTGGTTGAATCTGCTCAGCCTCAGCCGTAGTTTCCTCAACCGTAGTTTCCTGGGAAATACTCATCGCATCCTCTGACGCAGCACCGTCACTCTCCTGTGCCTGCTCCTGCTGCCGTTTGCGAATATTTTCGTAGGCAATTTTGGCCCAATTCAAATAATCCTCTGATGTTTGTCCTTCTACGTCTGCTTGAGACTCAGCTTTCTCAGGCTCAAGTTGCTCTGACTTTTCCCCTGGCTCAACTTGAGAATTCTCAACTGGAGCGTCATGCTGACGACGAAACCAATTAAAAGACATAGGACATCCAGTAATTTATCTGCACTAACTGACTGACATCATTGAGCAAGCTGGTTGCTCATAAGTAGGTAGGTGTAATTAATTGTAAAAAGGGGAGTGGGGGCTTCGCCCCCAGGCAGGGGGTTTCACCCCCTCCACCCCCAAAATCATCTTTAGTTTAATTGCATCCAGCTACTTACATCAACAAATCCCGTGATTGGAGTCTAACTGAAATCTTTACTCCTCAAGATGACCTTCCCAAGGGGTTCTTGAGTTGATCCGTAACTCGCCGCAGCACTCCATTGATGAATCGATGCCCATCTTCGCCACTGTAACGCTTGGCTAACTCTACCGCTTCATTGATGGTGACCCGATCGGCAAGCTTGAGGAATACAATCTCCGTCGTCGCAATTCGCAAAATATCTCGATCGATCCGTGCCAAGCGAGTTAATTGCCAATCTACCAGGGATTGCTCCAAGAGTGCATCCACCTCAGCCCGATGATCATTAAAAGTACTGATAATTTGGAAAGTGTAGTCGCGAACGTCCTGCTGGTTAGCAAGTTGAATCATTTCTGGCAGTTCGATCGCCGTGCCTAGCCGATTGATCGCCGTTTGGGTTTGCTCGATCGTCTCCTGTAACATTGCCCTCGCACTTTGAAGATCGATCGCTCGAAGCTCGCTATTGAGCATCCGAGCTTGTCCTTGAGTCAGTTCTGCTGCGGCTGCTTCCAGTGCGTCATGAACTTCGGCTGTCAAGGTGCGAATCGCTGCCAAGACAAACCCCTGCAACTGCTGCTCCTCCAACTTATCCTGGTTTGTAGGAAATTGACTAATACTCAACAGAGCGAGTTCACGGGCAATACGACGGGCTTGCATGGCAACAGAAAATTGAAAAGGACTGGCAGAGATGGTTTCTCCCTAAGGCTGCCGCCCCAAAAGTAGCAAGCCTGAGCAGAGTCCACGCATCCCTCGATTCCGATCTTAGATGAGTTCCTGTCTTTCTCTCAAACTATAAATGCATTGCAGCGTAGTTAAATGGGGAAGTGCCTAGTGAAGCTTGGCAGAAGTTTCTGACCAGTTAGGGGGATTGTTTTTAGTTTTTAGTTTTTAGTGCTGCTCAGTTATTTCTACCAGCTTGCACTAGTGTTCTATCAAGAAAATTTTGAGGGTCTTCGACCCCTCAAAATTTAACTCCAATTAACTTCCCAGCTTTCAGCTACCCGTCAATTGATGATTGACAGACTACTAGGAAAGGACAGAGAAAAAACCTTGATAGGAGGGGATATGATCTGTCTCTGCCGATCGTTGTAGTGGCGGATAAAGTTCCAAATTGTATCTCTGAGATTCCAAACCCAGAGGGAAAACCGGATGTCTCGCAAAGATAGTTGCATCAAATCTCTGGTTGGTTTGGTAACCCGGCTTCTGAGTGCCTATGAATAAGGGTATAAGATTCGAGCTAGAACTGCTGAAATAGGACATTTCCACTGAAACGACGTTTGTGGCAATTCCCAAATAAGTACAAGGTAAAAAATACTCCATAGCCAGGAGATTAAGTCCCTTGCTATGGAGTATTCTTTATCTCCTATTAAGGCTGGAAAGCTCTATACGCTTACTTTTTCTTGGAACTGGTGCCAGAGTTTGTACAACTATGATTCACATTACCGCGTTGCCCCCGCTGAGCTTGGGTTTGCACATTGCAGGTCGCGCTACCCCCATTAGATCCATTCACCGATGTGGTATTGCTACCATTGTAAGTTCCAGTTGAGGAGTTATATGTTTCCGTGCCACTGGTTGTGCCACTGGCGCTATTGCCATTTGGGACTGTAGCGGTGCCGCTGCCGCTGTAAGTTCCTGTTCCCTGACCATTGGTTTGGAAGCGACCCTGACCGTTGGCTGTGCCGCCATTTACACCATTGGCTGTGCCCTGTCCGTTGCCTGTGTAACCCCCTTGACGGTTAGGCACGACGACTCCAGTACCACTGGCATTGCTACCTCTAGGGCCAGTCACTTGACGAGCCGACGCAGGGATCACGGTACTCAGAACGATCGCCACCCCGATGAGGGAAACTGCCAGACTTGATTGAATTGATTTCATGATGCTCTCCAGTTGTTGTTGAGTTGAATGGGTTGATTGTCAACGGTTAAGTCGTGGAATGGAACCGATGGGAACTTAAACGTGAAAGATAGCCTGCACATCAGCGATCGGCAGGTGCCAAAGTAGCTCCGGCTGCTAGGTGTCGGGATCGAACTGAGCTTGATGACCGCGCTGATAGGCAGTGCGAAGCCGCTGACGAATGGAGGCGAGTTGTTGACAGAACTGTTGTTGTCCCAGTTTGCGGCGACTCATACGGAGTAATCCCACAAGGATTACCATGTTGAACGGGCTGAATTTCGCTCCCAGCAAGAATGCTTGGACTTCTGCTTCCCCGATCGAATCACTACCATAGCCCGTGAGGATATGTACTCCATCATGCAGTTGCTTCCGTCGAATCCCAGTTGTGAACACAGTCAGGTTGTTTTGGTCAATGAAATCTGCCCAAGCCCGCCCAAAGGTGCCACTGGACAACGATCGCAACAGTTCAATCTCCACGATCGCGGGAACATTCATTCCCAAGGGTTCAAGGAGGCGATCGGTGAACTCTAGGAATTGATTCACGGTAAACAGAGGCTCGAACTCAGGATTAGGAAACAACGGTAAAGTCGAGTTCAACATAGGTGTTGCAGAAGAGTGAACAGTGTTACCAAGCAGTTAGTTGGTTGATGACTTAATCCTACAAGCTTAGCCCAGGTAGGACATCGACATAAAGTCACGACTCCAGCTATGACCAATGTCATGGGTATACTCAACGATACCCATTCTAGTTTGTGAGGATTTGTGAGGAGCGGTTGCGAGTTGTTGCAACTTTATACCTTAGCTATGGAGCTTGATAAGCTGGAAATATGGGGATTTCAGGTTCCAGCAAATGCTTGAAGGACACCTAATTCAACAATTAAATATAACAATCCAACACAACAATAATTAGGAGGGGATTATGTCTCTTTCACAACGGATACAACGATTACTACGGGCTTCTCTCACTGCACCTCAACAGACATACCACTATCTGGCGGAAGCGGCCATGCGCTTATTCAGCCGATCGTCCGATCGCTACCCTGCAACGGGAGTGCAGCCTTTCACGGGTACTGTTAGTAAAAAAACCACCCATCCAAGATAAGCTTGTCGTGAGTTTGTCTATGGGTCACTGAATGAAAGGTTTGCTGCGTGGGTTAGGTGTGGGAGTGGCGATCGTGGCCTTGAGCCTGGGTACATCGGGCTTGCCAGCGCAAGGTCAAGATACCGTCCAAGATTATGGCTGGAAAACTCCATTGCCTCAAACTGGAAAACTGACGATTCGCCAGCCTTTACGGGCTTTTAATCGGAAAAAGATATTTGCTGCCTGTCCCAACGGCAGCGCTTTGTATGCATTTGCTGAGAGTACTAACTACAAGGTGCAAATCTGTGCAGTGGGCGGCACCCCACGCTACTACATGAGTCGCGGCAAGACCGACAGCAGTAAACTCACCTTTGAAGATCGCGGCGAGGGGGCCCAGCAACTCGTCTTCAAGCGAGGAGATTATTCCTATATTCTCTACCGCGATGGACGAGACCCCAGCAAACTCAATGCCTACCTTCAAGTTTACAAAAAAGATAAGCAAATCTTGGGTGAAGCACTGCTTTACCTGTATGAAGGTTAAGGAGATTTCCAGAAAAGGTTATACCTAGGTAACGTAGGGGCGAAGCAGTCGGTGCAGATTGATTAACCAGGAATCAAGCTTTTGATAGTCAGCATGGAAGAGTTTTTACAGAGCGATGCTGTGATTGATTGGCAATTTTCCAGCATTGTTGAATGTGCTGGGAGAATTGCTTTTGGACATAAAACGGTGAAGTCGATCGCCAAGCCTGCTTTGAGTGGGTGCGAGATGAGATTCATCATAGCTATGACCATCAAATGAATCCGGTGACTTGCCGAGCCTCGGATGTACTTCAGCATAAAACAGGATATTGCTTTGCCAAAAATCATCTATTGGCTGCGTTGCTACGTGCCAATCAGATTCCAGCAGGATTTTGCTATCAGCGATTGAGCATTGATGACCAAGGTGCGCCCTACAGTTTGCATGGTTTCAATGCTATCTACTTACCAAAAATAGGCTGGTATCGGGTTGATGCAAGGGGCAATCGATCGGGGATTAATGCTCAATTCACGCCGCCCCAGGAACAGCTAGCCTATAAGATTCGGTTGCCTGAAGAAGCAGATTTTCCAGCCATTCTTCCTAAACCGCTGCCTGTAGTGGTGGAAGCGCTGCAAGATTGGAATACATGGGATGAAATGCTATCCCACCTTCCAGATATTTCCCTGGAGTCAGCAAAGAGTTACAGCCTATTTATGGAATAAGGCATACAGTCAGGTAGCCAAAACCACTCAAATAAACACTTACACTGTGTCCTTCAATGCCCAAACAGGCTGTAGGGTAATTTCCAATGCAACTTTCGATCCTAGACATCGATCGCAGGGATTGGAGTACCATTAATTGCAGCCGTTCTTACCTTCGTTCGATGAACTCAGACTCTCCCCTATATCTATTGCAACGAGGCTTTCACGTCACCTTGGGGGCAACCGCCTCATTGATTGAAACGCTGCAAAATCCCCAGAAATGGGAGGAAAACTTCAACCGCTTAGGTTCAGATTTCAACCGCCTCACTGAAGAGTGGGAGGAAAAAGGAGTTACCACCGAGCAGGAAGCACGAGACTTCGTTGATCAGGTGATGGCTCAACCGCCTACCCAGCCGCACTCCGATGCTCATGGAACTGCAAATCCATCCCGTCCTGATGGGACTCCACCACCGAGTTCGCCCAACCCCACAGAGCAGGCAGAGATTGAGGAATTGACCGATCGCCTCGCCGCCATGCAGGCAGAACTAGCGCAATTGAGGAACCAAGAACACCCAGAACCACCCAATCCATAAGCAGGGCTGTGACCAGTCATTTAATCCACGATCGCAGAGGCGTTAGGATGGCCATTAATGAGGAAGGGACAGCTAAATGATTACAGACAATCGTCCTATTGTTCGACGGGTGCTGGTGATAACCCTTCTGTTGAACTTAGTAGTTCTGGGACTCAAAGCTTTAGTGGGCTTGTGGACTGGATCGTTGAGTTTGTTGGCAGACGCGTTGCACAGCGTCACAGATAGCGCCAGCAATATTTTAGGCTTAGTATCCATCCATTTCTCGGCTCCCCAACCCGATCGCGAGCATCCCTACGGACACCAGAAATTTGAGGCGGTCGGTGCATTGGGCATTGCAGCATTTTTGGGAGTCGCGTGCTTTGAAATTTTGCAAGGGGCGATCGAGCGCTTAACCAAAGGCGGTCACCCTGTCAAGGTTTCTGGGGTGGAACTGTGGCTCTTGATTGCTGTCCTAGGCATCAACATCTTCGTGACCTACTACGAGCGCCATGTAGGGCGGCGCGTTGGCAGTGCTATTTTAATCGCCGATGCCCAACACACTATGAGCGATGTGTGGGTCACGATTAGCGTGTTGGCGGGGCTGATTGGAATTTGGACACTGAATCTGCAATGGCTGGATATCGTCTTAGCCTTCCCAGTGGCAATGTTGGTCTTTAGCAGCGGGTGGTCAGTGCTGAAAGCTAATTTGCCGTGGCTGGTAGATGAGATGGCGATCGCCCCCGAAGCTATTCATGCGATCGCCATGCAGGTTCCTGGGGTCATTAATTGCCACGACATCGCCTCTCGCGGCATCATGGGGCGGCAAATTTTTATCGAAATGCACTTAATTGTCGAAGCAGCAGATGTGGAAACAGCCCATCGCATCACAGAGGACGTGGAAGCACGACTAGAGGAACGCTACAACCCTGTACGGGTCAACATTCACATTGAGCCGCCCACCTACAAATCTGACTACATCAGTTACGAAACCCATTCACCATCCTGATTTAAGGAGATTTCCAAAAAAGGTTATACCAGGCACTGGGAGGGCGTTCGCGTAGCGTGTGCTTTGCACTTAGCCTCCGGGCAATGACCTTCTGGTCGATTCAAGGGACTATCTGCCGGATGCTTCGCCTCTACAGGGGTCATCTTTCTCAGAAATCTCCTAAGAGGATAGTTTTTACTCCCGCAATTTCAGGGCCAATTTTTCAGTGCCGATTGCGTATATTCTTGACTCAGTGCCCCAGTAGGGTTGAGAACATCATGTGGGCAAAACTCAAACAACAGCTTTGGGAGTGGCGAGGGGTGTGGATTACGGCTCCTAGCGTGGCTGCGCTGCTCCTCCTTCTGCGCGCTGCTGGAGCGCTGCAATTTTTGGAGTGGGCAACCCTCGACCAGTTTTTCCGTCTGCGTCCCCCGGAGCCGCAAGATTCGCGCATTGTCATTGTCGGCATTAGTGAGCCAGACCTGAAAGCCCTGGGAACCTGGCCCCTTCCCGATGGCACCCTAGCAAAGGTCTTGGAGACAATTAAGCAGCAACAGCCGAGGGCGATCGGACTGGATCTGTACCGCAACTTTCCCGTTGAACCGGGGCATCAAGCACTGGTGCAGGTGTTTAAGACCACACCCAACCTGATTGGCATTCAGAAAAAAATTGAAGATGGCAGTCAGTCTACCGTCCCCGCACCGCCCGTTTTAGACCAGCTAGGGCAGGTCGCCGCCAATGATGTCGTCGTGGATCAGGACGGCAAAATCCGGCGCGCCATGATGTATGTCACCCCCGACAATGAGGACGCGATCCCCAGTCTAGGACTTAGCCTTGCTCTCATTTACTTAGAGAAAGAGCAGGTCACCCCCCAAGAGTCAGCGGTTAATCCAGATTACTTGCAACTGAAGCGAGGTGTTTTTCGTATCTTCGAGTCAAATGATGGGGGCTATGTTCGCGCCGATGCCCGCAGCTATCAGGTGCTATTAAACTATCGGGGGCCAGCCAAAACGTTTCAAACCATTCCGCTCCGAGACGTGCTAGCGAATCGCATCCCGCCCCAATTGATGCGCGATCGGATTGTGCTGATTGGGGCCACTGCCATTAGCCTTAACGACTTTTTCTATACTCCCTACAGCGGCACCGCCCGCACCCAGCAGACTGCCGGAGTCGAAATTCAAGCCAACCTTACCAGTCAAATTCTCAGTGCCGCCCTAGACGGACGGCCCCAACTTTATGTCTGGTCAGAGCCTATAGAGATCGCGTGGGTTGTGCTTTGGTCCTACATCGGTGCCATTTTGAGCTGGCGGCTCCGATCGCCCCGATTCACCACATTGGCGATCGTTCTCACTGGGGGACTTCTGCTTGGCGGCTGCTATCTGGCCTTTCTCTGGGGTTGGTGGCTTCCCGTTGCCCCTGCTGGCTTGGCCTTAGTTGGCTCCGCCGTTGTCCTCACAGGCTACATCTCCAGCCTAGAGCAGGAAGAACGGCAGGTGATGATGAACCTCTTTGGGCGACATGTCACCCCTGAAATTGCCGAAGCCATTTGGCAAGACCGCGACCAACTCCTAGAGCAAGGGCGCATTCCAGGGCGCAAACTAACTGCCACAGTGCTGTTTACCGATTTAAAGGACTTCAGCACGATCGCAGAGCAAACAGAGCCAGAAGAATTAATGCTCTGGCTAAATGAATATATGGAAGCGATGGTGCAAATTGTGCTAGACCATGGCGGAGTCATCGACAAGTTCATTGGCGATGCGGTGATGGCCGTCTTTGGGGTGCCAATTCCGCGCACCACTGAGGAGGCGATCGCCCAGGATGCCTATCAAGCGGTGAGTTGTGCCTTAGTGATGGCAGAACGACTCAAATCACTCAACCAAACTTGGCTGACCCAAGGCCGCCCCACCGCTACCATGCGCGTTGGCATTTCCACAGGAGCCGTAGTCACAGGTAGCCTGGGGGGGGCGCAGCGCATGGACTACACCACCATTGGCGACAGTGTTAATGTGGCTGCCCGCCTCGAAAGTTACGATAAATCGATCGAAGGAGGAATCTGCCGCGTTCTCATTTCTGAAGCCACCTACCTGAAGACTGAAGGAAAATTTCTCACGCAACCGATCGGCTCTGTTTTCTTAAAAGGACGCGAACAACCGATCGAAATCCATCAGGTTTTGGGGACATAATATTATTGGCGGGCCGTTGATGTATTGATTTTCTTCTATACCAAGCGGAATTTTCCTGTGCTGAGGTGATGTTAATAAAGTTTGCCTGCATCTCCCAACTATTTTCTTATGGTGGGAAAATGTCAGCCAATTTTGGTTTTAGCCCTCTGCCGCTTTACGAAGAAGAGCATAGCTTGCTTTCTGAAGGGAGGGCGATTTGGGAACATTGCACATCGCTCGCACTCAACTGTCTGTTGAACTCTATCCACACCACTTAAAAATCCACAACACCTAAAATCCCATGAATACTCCTCGTCTACTTACCCTCGGCAAAATTACTTTGGCTGCTCTCCTCGTTCAGTATGTTAGCTCCCTAGCATTGACCACGATCGCTGCCCCCCTTCCCAACTCGTTTCTGATCGCACGCTACACCCCACCTAGACGGGGCACCCCGACCAAAGGCGTGCAGGGTAGCGGGGCCAGGGGATGTGAAGCGCAGCCCAGCGCCAGTACCTCCAATGCGGATGTCAAAGCCCTTCCTCTAACCCTGTTGGTTCCCAAAGACCACATTGGTCAGACCACATCCGGTCGTCCCACCTTCGTCTGGTACATCAACAGCACTCAGCCCACCTCCCTAGAGTTTTCTCTGGTGTCACCTGGCGTTGCTAAGCCAGTATTGGTGCAAAAAATGCAGGTGCAGAAGCCAGGACTGGTTCAGCTACAACTCCCCAAGGCAAATCCAGAGTTGGCGATGGGCAAGTATCGCTGGTCTGTGACGCTGTTGTGCGAGTCTGCCGATCGCTACTCTGCCCGTCCCTATGCCCAGTCCTGGATTGAGCGAGTGGCAGCTTCCCCTGAGCAAGCCAAGCAAGCCACGGCTGCCCCATCCGATCGGGCCCTGGCCCAAGTCTATGCAGAGTCGGGGCTGTGGTATGACGCTCTGGCAACCTTGGTCACGGCTCGCTCTGCCAATCCCAGCGATTCGGCGATCGGTGCAGACCTCTCTGCTCTGCTTAACCAGGTTGGGTTGTCCCAAGTCGCTAAGCAAGCGCAAGCTAGATAGAATCTAATCGATCTTCTGGTGTCGGGGCATTGGATTGCAATGCCCCGACATAGAACTAAAATCCATCCTATTTCTTCTTGAACAAAAAGTTGGGCAACGTTTGATGTATTTCAAATGATTTACGAACTACCTGCGATCGGCTATTCTCACACCATCCTCCCTACTCACAAAGATAGAGATAGGAAAGGTTTGCTCTAGAACGGAGATAGCCTATGCGATCGTGGCGAAGATTTTTAGGACAAGTAGCCAATGCAGGCAGTGATGAAAACTTTCTTCGTTTTCTAGAGGGGCTAGAAACCTTTGTAGCCAAGGCTCTTTCCCTGACAATGGTGGTTGTGATTTTGTTCGCCATCGTTGATCTAGGGGTTTTTCTAGTAAGAGAAATTGCCGCTCACCCCCTTGATATTGTTGGAAGACGATTAATTGAGCTATTCGGACTAATTCTAAATGTCTTAATTGCTCTGGAAATCCTGGAAAATATCACGGCTTACCTGAAAAAGCATGTCATTCAAGCCGAATTGGTCATCGTTACGTCTTTGATTTCCTTAGCTCGTAAGATCATTACCCTTGAGTTTGAGAAAGTGGGTAGCGCTGAACTCATCAGTGTGGCAGTTGCTATCCTTGCCTTGGCGATCGGCTATTGGATCATCCGCCACGTCAACCGAAAAGCATAACTCCAACGAGCAGGAGAAGAACTTGCTTACCCAGGAGGCATCGCAGATTCCTGACTCTGGCTGGCTTCCGGCAATTTCTCTCCGATGCGTGGCTCCACTCCTGTCCAGAGCCGTTGCAGATTGGCCCGATGGAGCCAAACGACATACAATCCTCCAGTCAGGGACAGCAATACGTAGGGTAAAGGTTGCTGCATGACTAACATTAGAACAGAGGCACCGATCGCCGCTGTGATGGAGCCAAGGGACACAATGCGAGACACCCCTAGCACCAATCCAAAGATTCCCAGTGTCCCCAAGCCAACCGATGCATTGAGCGCCACCAACACTCCCAGGCTTGTTGCCGCCGATTTGCCTCCCCTAAAGCCCAGCCAAATGGATTTGCTGTGCCCCAGCAACACTGCCAGCCCTGCTAGCACCGTGACCCAGGATAACCAGAGGTCGAAATTCGTCGCCATAGGAGCCAGGTTAGTGAAAGCGGGAAGGGTATAGAGCCAGCGAACGAGGACGATCGCCCCAGATCCTTTCAAAACATCCACCAGCAGCACCACTAGGGCGGGGATCTTGCCCACCGTCCGCAAAACATTGGTTGCTCCCGTGGAACCAGACCCATGGTCTCGGATATCAATGCCCTTGAGTAAGCGCCCCGCCAGATAACCGGGTGGCAATGATCCCAATAAATACGCGGCTCCCAGTAGCCCTCCATTTGCAGCCAGCCAAAACATTTGCACCACCTCTAAGAAATGTTGATGTAAGCCATAGTAAGCCGCAAAGGGGTTGTTAGTGCAAGCTGGTAGAAATAACGATTTAACTCGATTGCATATTATTTAATCTACGATCCTTAGAGTTATTAAGTCATCTAATTCTGCAAAGCATAAACCTTGTTGTAATACTCCTGGTACTCCTGGGATAGCAACGATCGCCACCACTCTTGGTGAGTTAAATACCATTCCACTGTCCGTCGGAGTCCCTGGTCGATCGTTTGCGTAGGAGTCCACCCCAACTCCGTTTTGATTTTGGTGGCATTGATGGCATAGCGCCGATCGTGTCCTGGGCGATCGGGGACAAAGGTCATCAAACTGCGACAGGGGCGCACGGGTAAATGAATCCCTAACTCAGCCGATCGTTCCTCCATTAAATCGCACAACAAATACACCAAATCCAGGTTTTTGATTTCGCTATTGCCACCAATGTTGTAGGTTTCTCCAATCTGCCCACGGCTCAGAACAGCATCCAAAGCCAAGCAATGATCCTCCACAGACAACCAATCTCGAATATTTTGCCCATCGCCATAGATGGGTAACGGCTTGCCCAGCAGCATATTGATGCACATAAGCGGCATCAGCTTTTCAGGAAATTGGTAGGGGCCGTAGTTATTTGAGCAATTTGTAACTAGCGTTGGCAACTGATAGGTGTGATGATAAGCCCGCACCAAATGATCACTGCCTGCCTTGGATGCAGCGTAGGGACTGTTGGGGGCATAGGCTGTGGTTTCCGTGAAGGCGGGATCGCTAGCTCCCAAGCTGCCATACACTTCATCGGTGGAAACGTGGAGAAATCGTTGGGTGGGCAAGCGCTCCGGCTCCCAATGTTGCCGAAATGCTTCCAGCAAGGTAAAAGTGCCAACGACGTTGGTGCGAATGAAGGCATCAGGGGACAGGATCGATCGATCGACATGGGACTCGGCCGCAAAGTGAACCACGATGCTGATGGCTTCTTGCTGCAAAAGCGCATCGACTAAGGCCCGATCGCAAATATCTCCCTGCACAAAACGCATCTGGGGATTTGCCTTTAAATCTGCCAGATTTCCTAAATTTCCGGCGTAGGTTAGAGCATCCAGCACCACAAGGCGATCGTGTGGGTGGGCATGACACCAATAATGGACAAAGTTTGAGCCAATGAACCCTGCGCCTCCTGTCACTAACAGACAGCGGGATAAAACAGCGGGATCAGGTTGACAAGGGGACAGATTTTCCATAGGACTGATAGCTAGGTGTGAACGAGTGGAGGAGTGGGGTTATGCAAAAATCGTGGGCATTAGAGCAAGGAGAACCCCAAGCGATCGCGGCTTGGGTGAGCCAGCAACTGAGAGGACAAATCAAAGGACAAGGAGTTGTGGCCATGGCTTGGCGCGATGGCCCAGAGTTGCGGTTAGCGCTCGTATCCGCCAAGGTGCCGCAGGTTTCTTGCATTGCGATTTTTTGGGAGCAACTCGTAAAGTTGCAAATCAAATCAATTGAATCAGTTTTGGTTACCGGACAGCAAATTGGGTTTACTGAGGCTGCTTGGACCCAAAGCTTGAGCCTGAACTCAGGGATCTCTGCACCCTCCACGACCCAGAGTCAAACGATCCAAGGGCGATCGTCCTTTCCCTCCAAACTGTTCGATCGTCCATGGCACGTCTTAGCGTGGGCCAGTGCCTTCACTCTAGGGGTGAGTGCAAGCTTTTATCTGTTGTTGAATGGAGCGCGCGACCACGAAGTACCGGCTTCGATCGCCCCTCCGGTGACCATTGCTCCGCCAAAATTTCGCCGCCTGCCATTTCCCCGATTCCGCAAGACTGCGATCACCCGTGAAGCCTCATTCAGGTTGGTGCCATCAGTCCTGCCCCTTGCTCAGGCAGACCCAGAAATGCCCATCGCAGAAACACCTATCACCTTGAAAGCCGTGGGGGACATCATTCCTGGAACTAATTTTCCTGAAAATAGATTAATTTCAGGAAATCCAGCAGCACTATTTGCGGCGATCAAACCGTCGCTGCAAGGCTCAGACATCGTTTTCGGTAATTTTGAAAGTACCCTCACCAACTATCCTCGATCGGCTAAGGATGTGAGTCGCGGCATGACCTTTGCTTTTCGGACTCCGCCTTCCTATGCCCAGCTTCTCAAAACCGTAGGATTTACTATCCTCAGCGTGGCGAATAATCATTCCTACGACTTTGACCAGCAGGGATTTGACGATACAATGCGAAACATTGAAGCAGCAGGAATGCGCGCTGTGGGACGCAAGGGGCAGATTTTGTATACAAAGGTGAAAGGAAAGACGATCGCCTTTATTGGCTTCAGTTACCTGGACTACCACAACTCGGTCAACAATCTTACAGCCGCCAAGGCCTTAATCAAAAAAGCTAGGTCGCAGGCAGATATTGTCGTCATCTCCATGCACGTTGGCGCAGAAGGAACAGATGCTACTCGTACCTTCAACGAACCAGAAATTTTCTATGGGGAAAATAGAGGCAACAGTATTTTGTTCTCTCGGACTATGGTTGACAATGGGGCTGATCTAATTTTGGGTCACGGCCCCCACGTTCCCAGAGCGATCGAACTCTACAAAAACAAACTGATCGTCTACTCCTTGGGCAATTTCATGGGCTACCGCACCCTGTCAACCGTTGGAGCCTTGGGCTACTCTCTGATTCTGAACGTGGAACTGAATGACCAAGGAGATTTTCTCGGTGGTCGAGTGATCCCCATTTACTTAAACGATGCAGGTATTCCCTACCCCGACAAACAATTCCGCAGTGTCAAGCTGATGCGAGAGCTAATGCGATCGGATTTTCCCAATACCCCCCTTGTTCTGGACGCTGCGGGACGATTGACTAAAAAGTAGGAGTACATAAGGGAACATCCCCTATCCGTTGTATATCTGCTGCCACGAATTTAGTAAAGGTAGGTCCAGACATATTTTTTATTTCGTCTATAAATTTGGTAGACTCACTTTCACAAATATCCTTCCTTCGTTGAGACTATAGTACTGACGATCGCACTAGTGACGGTTCCTAGTGGAGTGCGTATATCATGTAGAAGATGTTGCATATCTTAAAGATTGTTCATGCTTGAATCTTCTAGTGCAGACTCCAGCCACTCCAAAAAGCTCTCAATTAGGGCTTTCTTGACGCAAAAAGTCTTCTTTGGTCACGAGCCTACTCCAGAACTCCTAGCGATTCTCACCGTTTACTTTGTGCAGGGAGTCTTAGGATTGGCACGGCTAGCCGTTAGCTTTTTTCTCAAGGATGAGTTGGGGTTGAGTCCCGCGCAGGTTTCGGCGTTGATTGGGGTGGCTGCTTTGCCCTGGATGATCAAACCAGTTTTTGGGTTTCTCTCCGATGGGTTGCCCATCTTTGGGTATCGGCGACGACCCTACCTAATTCTGTCTGGGATACTGGGTACATTGGCGTGGGTGGCCATGGCCACAGTGGTTCATAGTGCTTGGGCTGCGACCACCGCCATTGCCCTCAGTTCTCTGGCGATCGCCGTCAGCGATGTCATTGTGGATTCGATCGTTGTGGAGCGCGTTCGAGGCGAATCCGTTGCTGCTGTCGGCTCACTGCAATCCCTTTGTTGGGGAACCTCTGCAATGGGCGGATTGATTACCGCCTACTTCAGTGGCTCCCTGCTACAACATTTCAGCACTCACACGATCTTTGCGATCACAGCCGCCTTTCCTCTCATTGTTTCGGCGGTGGCTTGGTTAATTGCCGAGTCTCCAGTCAGGGCCCGTCCTGATTGGGCTGTAGTTGGAGAGCAGTTGGGCAAGCTGCGCCAAGCGGTGACCCAAAAGTCAATTTGGTTGCCCACAGCGTTTTTGTTCCTCTGGCAAGCTATGCCCACATCAGACTCCGCCTTTTTCTTTTTCACAACTAATGAGTTGGGATTTACCCCGGAGTTTCTAGGGCGCGTGCGCCTAGTGACTAGCCTTGCTTCGTTACTCGGCATCTGGATCTTTCAGCGATTTCTGAAACAAGTGCCCTTGCGAATATTTTTTGGCTGGACGATCGTCATTTCTGCCTTGCTCAGCATGACGATGTTGCTCTTGGTCACCCACGCCAACCGAGCGTTGGGAATCGACGACCACTGGTTTAGCCTGGGAGATAGCCTGATTTTGACGGTGATGGGGCAAATTGCCTACATGCCTGTGCTGGTGCTGGCGGCGCAATTGTGTCCTCCCGGTGTGGAAGCCACACTCTTTGCCTTGCTGATGTCGGTGGCCAACTTAGCCAGCTTGCTGTCCTACGAATTTGGGGCAGTGCTGATGCACGGACTAGGCATTACGGAGACAAATTTCGATCGCCTCTGGCTCTTGGTGACGCTAACCAATCTGAGTGCCCTGATTCCCCTCCCATTTTTGGGCTGGCTGCCAGCGGCTAATGCATCTGAACCAGAGGTTGAAGTTATTATTGCTTTGGAGAGAGAATCCGATCCTCTGGGACAACCCTTTTTACCCAATCTACTTTCCCTGGTATCTCCATCACTGAATTCAAAACCAGTAGAGAAACCGATTGACTAAGATATGGACTTTTCCCAAAACTAAAAGGAACATCCGAACCAATTCCCTGATTACATCCTCACTTGTCAAACTATTCCTATGCCAACCCAAATCGACGATCGCCCCACCGCGTCTCAGTCCTATACCTTAAACGATTGGCAGCAAGGCTATCGATCGCTCAAGCAAGAGTTTGATTACTGGATCGACGACATTGAGGGCCAGATCCCGCCAGAACTCCACGGCACCCTATTCCGCAACGGCCCCGGCTTGTTGGATATCAACGGCCAGCGAATTCACCACCCCTTTGACGGGGATGGCATGATCAGCGCGATCGCCTTTGCCGATGGACGCGCCCACTACCGCAATCGCTTCGTGCGTACCGAGGCCTATCTGGCAGAACAGGCAGCAGGCAAAATCCTATATCGGGGTGTCTTTGGCACCCAAAAGCCAGGGGGCTGGCTCGCAAATTTCTTTGATCTGCGGATTAAAAACATTGCCAATACCCAGGTAATTTATTGGGGGGAAAAACTCTTGGCGCTGTGGGAAGCCGCCCAACCTTACCGCCTCGATCCCCGCACCTTGGAAACCTTGGGGCTGGATGATTTGAATGGTGTACTGAGTCCTGGGTCTGCCTTTGCTGCCCACCCCCGCATTGATCCCCACGCCCTAGCCGATGGCGCTCCCCGCCTAGTCAATTTTTCGGTGAAACCGGGACTGTCTACGACGATCGCCATTTATGAACTTAACCAAGCAGGGCAAGTGGTGCAACACCATACCCACGCTGTCCCTGGTTTTGCCTTCATCCACGATTTCGCAATCACGCCCAATTACTGCATCTTCTTCCAAAACCCCGTCACCTTTAATCCCTTCCCGTTTCTCCTGGGCTGGAGTGGCGCGGGGGAGTGTGTCGCCTTTAAACCCGACCAACCGACGCGAGTGCTGGTGATTCCTCGCGATCCCACGCAGCCGCTACAAACCTTGGAAACCCAATCTGGCTTTGTCTTCCACCACGCCAACGCCTTTGAGGAAGCTGGAGCCATCTACATTGACTCAATTTGCTACCAGTCTTTGCCTACGGTGGAACCTGGCTCAGATTACCGAGAGGTGGACTTTTCAGCCCTCCATCCAGGGCAACTATGGCGCTTCAAGCTAGACCTGAACGCTGGCACCACGGAACGCCAACTGCTGGAAGGTCGCTGCTGTGAGTTTCCCGCTATTCACCCCGCAAAGGTGGGTCGATCGCACCGCTATATCTACATCGGGGCGGCCCATGCAGCCGAGGGTAATCATCCCCTCCAAGGCATTCTCAAGCTAGATGTGGAGACGGGCGATCGGCAATTTTGGAGTGCGGCTCCCCAGGGCTTTGCCGGGGAACCTGTGTTTGTGCCTCGCCCTGATGCCACTGCTGAAGACGATGGGTGGTTACTCTCTCTCTTCTACAATGCAGCGACGGAACGGTCTGAGTTAGTGATTTTAGATGCCCGCGATTTAACCCCTGGCCCGATCGCCCGCTTGCACTTGCGGCACCATGTCCCCTATGGTTTGCATGGAAGCTTCACGCCTAAGTATTTTGAGGCAACACCTTAAACAATAGTTCGGACATATTGCGATCGCTAGCCCTCATCCCCTTCTCCCGTTCTGGGAGAAGGGGAGCCGGATTGAAGTCCCTCTCCCCTTTTGGGAGAGGGATTTAGGGTGAGGGTCTATATTGCCTGTACACAGAGTTTCCAGCACCTCCACAAAAATCCAAAGTATTGATCCTAAAGGAGTTCTGATGATTCGATTCAGTATTGTGATTACTACTTACAATCGACTGGATCTGCTGAAGCGATCGATCGCTTCAGCCCTAGAACAAACCCTCCCTTGTGAAATTATTGTTGTTGACAATGCTTCCCCTGATGGCACCCAAGCTTACGTCGCTGAGCTAACTCAAGCTGGACACCCGCTGATTTACCACCGCAACGAGTCCAATCTGGGGCACTCTGGAGCCGTTAATGCCGGGGTGCAGCGGGCCACAGGCGACTGGATCAAGCTGGTTGATGATGATGATTACCTTGCCTCTACCTGCCTTGAGGCGATGGCACAGGCGATCGAACTCCACCCTGCTGCCGTCATTTGTTCCTGCCAAGCTGCCCAAGTTGATCCTGAGGGCAAAGAAATCAGTCGCACTCGGCAAACGGGCCCCGGACAAGCTTTTTGCATTCCCCAACCTGATATTCATTACGGCATGTTACTGGAATGTGTTCCGTTTGGGACACCCATTCAGGTTGCGTTTCGGCGCGATGCGTTTCTCCAGTCCGGTGAGTGGGATACGGGCATGACGCTCTGCGATGACATTGACTCCTGGATTCGGATTGCTCAGTTTGGTGATGCGATTTTTCTCAATCAATGCTTAGCTTACCGCACCGTTTGGGAAGGTGGCTTCAACCGCCAATCTGCTTGGCAGGAACGTCTCGCAGTTAATGTGCAGATAAAGGAAAAAATTCATGCCCTAGTCAGCGAGTCACACCGCGCCCATGTGCCCCCGATCGCCCACATCCAGGAATACCTGAAACTGCACTGGGGTTTAGCAGCACTCAAGCAAAAAGCCCTTGCCCCTGCCTTCGCTCTAGGCTTTCCGGCGGTTCTCTCTCCCACAGCTTGGCAGCTATTACTCAAAGCTCGTCGGCAACAGGACGCAAATCCTCCCATCCAACGAGTGGTTTTGATGGCATCCCCTGCTAACGAGAAATCGGAGCCAGTGGCCGCCGATTTGTAAAGGAGTGCGATCGGGTTTGTGTTGCAAAATCTTAATAGAAAGCTTGAGGCGAGGACTCTGACGAGATCCCCGGATTCTTAACCAAAATCTTTAGCGAGATTCTCAAATTCTCGCAAAATCCGGGGATCTGAATTGTTAAGTCATCGTCGCGTGTCTGTTTCTACGAAGTTTCTAAAGAACTAAGGTGATTTCCAGAGAAGGTTATACCCAGAAACGTAGGGGCAAAGCAGTCGGCAGATTAGCCCTTAAAGTAATCAGCAAGTTTTTGCCCGACTGCTTCGCCCGTGCAGGGGTAACATTGCTCTCAGAAATCTCCTACGTTCCTGGCAAAGACCGAAGCCGCTCATCCAGGTGAAGGCGATCGGCCAAGCACTTCAGCAATGGCCCGTGGGAACCAAACTCAACAATGCTGACAGAGCCGACAGGACAACCTAAGCGAAAGCGAAAGCGCCCCACATCAATTCCCAAGAGGCTACAGAGCATAATGCGAATGGTGGCTTTGTGGGAAACCAGCAGCACGTTACCTGTGGTATAGCGCTGTTTGATTTCTTCGATCACGAGCAGCGATCGGGCAGCGATCTCCCTGGCTGTTTCCCCCTCGGTGGGCGCATACCAGGCGGGGTCAGCCGTCCAGCGCAGATAGTCATCGTGGTAATCGCGGCTCACAGTTTCCACGGATTGCCCTTCCCACTTGCCATAATTAATTTCCTTCAACCCCTCCCATAATTCTGGCTGCATTCCCACTGCTTCACACAGCGGTTGAGCAGTGGCCATCGTTCGTTGCATCGGGCTGGAAAAGATCGCAGTCCAGGGGAGCGATCGATAGAACTGGGCGAACGCCTCGGCCATTTCCACCCCATCGGTTGTTAATTGCGGATCTAACCTTCCGCAGAATGCATTTTCCCGACTAAACTCAGTTTGCCCGTGGCGCAAAAAGTAAAGTGTGACGCTCACAATACCGGACTCCGCTTTACTACAAACTCACTCTGCCTTGAAAATCGCCAACAAGCAAGAGGGAACCTGCCGCAGTGTGCTAAGTGGTTGACCGAGTGAATCAGGCGATTCTTACGTTAGGTGAACGCGGTAACGCATCTATGGTGTATGGATTTGCCACGGGGTGCATCTCACTTTTGCAGATCTCCGATCCGCCCACCCTTCGGGAAGCAAGCTACATCCCCAACCCTTCTCCCTAGGGAGAAGGGAGCCGGAATTCAAGGTCCCTCTCCCTAGGGAGAGGGATTTAGGGTGAGGGTGGATCGGGCGGTTAAAAAACTGGGATGCACCCTTTGCCACATTGTTTTTACATCAATCCCTAATCTAGGCTGAGATCGTCAGGTGAGGCTTCAGCTAGCTCGGCAGGAATAATAATAAAAATAGCAATCTTTAAAGGCGATCGTGTCCCAGTCAAGGACAATCTGTGTAATTATTAAGAGCGTTGCTCTTGGCAACACCTAATAGATGGGTCGCTAACTCAATGGTAGAGTACTCGGCTTTTAACCGATTTGTTCCGGGTTCGAGCCCCGGGCGACCCATTTTCAATACCTTCCTGACAAAGGCTTTTGGTTTTAGCTACCCCCACAGGAGCGATCGGTGCCCTTTTCGTCAGGGTTAATTTTTGGCCCCACAGCCGCTCTGCGTGACTTTAGGACTGAACCCTATTTCAGAAAAGTAGGGTGACGATCGCCAACTCCTCCATTAATTAGGCGTTAATTGTGGCAAATCTAGCGTTAATATGACGCTACCTCTCATTGTGGCAAGCGACAAAACCCAGAACAACCTGATCATTCAACGGGTATAACGTATAGAACGTAGTAAGATTTTGACGCGCCAACTATCATTTTTCGGGAATTCAGTGCTTTTGAGAGTCAGGGTTTTTTGGGCAAGTCAAGAGACACATCAAGGTTAATCAATCCCGTTAGTTTTAAGTCATGAGTCGCATTATTGTTGTTACATCTGGCAAGGGAGGGGTGGGGAAAACCACCTGTACAGCCAATTTGGGGATGGCTCTGGCGCAAAAAGGGCGCAAAGTGGCCGTCGTCGATGCCGATTTTGGGTTGCGGAATCTGGATTTGCTGTTAGGGCTGGAAAATCGCATTGTGTATACCGCTGTGGAAGTGTTAGCGGGGCAGTGTCGCTTGGAGCAAGCTTTGGTGAAGGATAAACGGCAGAGTCGATTGGTGTTGTTGCCTGCGGCCCAAAATCGCACCAAGGATGCTGTTACCCCTGACCAGATGAAGAAGATTGTCAACGCTCTGGCCCAGGTTTATGAGTATGTGCTGATCGATAGCCCAGCAGGAATTGAGATGGGTTTTCAGAACTCGATCGCTGGGGCCAGGGAGGCCCTGATTGTCACGACTCCAGAGATTGCGGCGGTGCGAGATGCCGATCGCGTGGTGGGCTTGCTAGAGGCAAACAACATCAAAAAAATTCACCTCATTGTCAATCGCCTCAGACCTGCGATGGTGAAGGCGAATGACATGATGTCGGTGCAGGATGTGCAAGAAATTTTAGCCGTGCCCCTGATTGGGATTGTGCCCGATGATGAACGGGTCATTGTCTCCACGAATCGTGGCGAACCCCTGGTTTTATCCGATAAGCCATCCTTGGCGGGGACTGCCTTTGCCAATGTGGTGCGGCGCTTGGAGGGAGAAACAGTAGAGTTTTTAGACTTGGAGGCAGCAAATAAAGGCTTCTTTTCTCGCCTACGCAAGCTGTTTTCTACTAAAATTGTTTAATTGAATTCACACCCTGCATGATTAGTGAACTGCTAGAACGACTATTTCCGCGCCTGGCTCTAGATAGTAGCCGTCTGGAAGTTAAACGCCGCCTTAAATTGGTTCTGGCCCACGATCGTGCGGATCTGACTCCTGACATGATCGATCGGATGCGGCGCGAAATTTTGGAAGTTGTCTCCCGCTACGTCGAAATTGACACGGAAGAACTGGAATTTGCCCTGGAAAGCAACCAACGCGCTACGGCTCTCGTGGCTAATCTACCGATTCGGCGCATCAAAGAAATGCCTGATGACCTGCCTAACCAGCCTGAAGCCACTCCCATCCTCGACGGACAACTCGAAATCTTCCCTGAACCTGATTTGACATTGAATGACCCAGAATTAACTTCTTTCGAAGATAGTTCTCTGTCTAGTCGTGCTAGCTCAGCAACCTTAGAGTAGTTCGACGGGTGGGAAGCGTAACCAGTGTTTTTTGGACTTTGGCACTGCGATCAATAGGCTGAGGGTATCAGTCATGACACTGACAATCTCTTCAGGTTTGAGTGGTACAAACTCTTGAATAAATGCTTGATAGTAGTACAGGCTATAGCCCCTAGACTGGAAAAATTGACCGACTGCCATGCTGTTTCCTGGCGGATTTCCTTCGGTCACTTCACATAAAACGATCGGCGAAAACTCACTTAATAATCGCTCACCACCCATTAACACCGTCAATTCATGGGACTCTACATCGATCTTCACGAAGTCTACCCGCTGCAAGGAGTCTCGTTCAATTAAGCTGTCTAAGCTGAGACAGTTCACCACAGAGCAGTTGCGTGAAGCGAGTGTTGTGGTAGTTTCATCAGAAACCACCTGAGTTAATTCGCTAGCATTCGAGAGAAGTAAATTAACCGTTCCCTCTCGATCGCTGGCAGCGGCTTGATAAACTTTCACCTGAGTGAATTGGTTGACCCGGCAGGTTTCCTGTAAGCACTCTACACAAATTGGGTTAGGTTCAATGGCAATCACCTTTCCCGCTGTCCCAACTCGTTGGGCGGCGCTAAAAGCATAAATGCCCGCATTGGCACCCACATCAATAATTGTCATACCGGGTTGCACCCACTGTCGCCACAACTCGATCTCTTTTTCAAACCAATCCCCAAAGGCAATTAAGGTACTGGTGACAATGCTATGAAAGGTGCCTTCAACGGCTAATAAAAACTGATCGTCGAAGGGCACGTAAGTAAATGGACTGGCGAACTCTAATGCAGTCCATTTCCATCCCAGGGCATTTGGCTCAGCTTGATGAAGTTCTTGGGCAATTTTTAACCAGAAGTGAGCTGTTCTGGATTTGCCAACCCCCCGATAGCCCAAGTAAAGGGACTGGAGCGCCCTATCCCAATTAGGAGCCAAATGGCTAGCTTGGTGTAAGTACATTAATCCTTCTACCCGATCGCTAAGCAGGCTGCCCACACCGAGTTGGTGGACAATTTCGGCCGAGTTGGGTCGTAGTTGGGTTGCTAGGTGTAGCAAACCTAGACCGGTTGATCGGTAGAAAATCCGCGATCGGCACAGCGCTTCAACTAATAACAACTGAGATTGGAGGTAGAGATCTTCAGCCTTGAATAGCTGCTCCAGTAGGTCGCTACAGTCTTGTTGTCCATAATAGGAGGTCGGCAAATAGACTAACCCAACGACACCAACTCTATCCATCTCATAGATCGGGTAGAGAATATTTGCCAAGGTATTGTAAGCTGCCTTTATGACCCTAACCCGCTCTCCTATCATGCCGTCCATCAGGGCAAGGTGGGCATCACAAAGCGGATGAACGTCTTTAGCATTGGCAAACGCTTCTGAAGCCAGTTGGAAGTAAGCTGCACGAAGGGTTAAGTCCTTGGTCTGTTCGGACTCAATCAACGCCATGACCCCACAGTTATTCCAGTCCAGGGCGCAGTCTGGCTCGTCTAAATTCGTCCTTTCCAGAATGCTGATAATTCGCGATCGGGCTGCCTCTTCCAAGGTAGGACAAAGGGTTTGGGCATAGTGCCAGTAGCGATCGATCGCCTGCACGTTTTCCATAAGTTCAGTGGAAGGATTTTTCAAGGTTGTTGCCTTCTCACGGTACGCTAAGACACCCAATTTTGGCGGGATCACCCTGAGAAATTGCCCCTAGATCATCCCCATTCATCACGAATGGAACCTGTATTGGATTTCAATCCTTCAGCCGGAGAACTTTCGTTTATAGCTGCAAATAATCTAAAAGACTCTGGCGCATGACTTCGATCGGGGCGGGGTGCTGGAGCCAGAGTTGCAAGGCGGCTCCTCCCTGGTGGATGAGCATTTCTAGTCCATCAAGTGCCGCTGCTCCCTGGGCTTGGGCTTGGTGTAGCAATTGGGTAGGGCGGGGAGTATAAATCAAGTCGTAGACTGTGATGCGGGCAGACAGGAGGGCAACTAGGGTGGCATCTAAAGGCGAGGCGCGATCGTGGGGATGCATCCCGATCGGGGTCGTGTTGACGAGCAAATCGGCTTGGGGCAGCAGATGGGGCAAGGCTTCCCAGGTGTGGATGAAGGGCACCGGGACACAGGTCGATTCAGTTTGCCCGGAATCGTTGCCTGGGAGCCAACTGGACTGGAAGGCATGTAGTTTTTGGCGATCGCGCCCCACGACATGAATGTTGGCAAACCCTAGGTGCTGGCACCCCACAACCACTGCCCGCGCCGCGCCGCCATTGCCTAAAACGACAGCAGTTGCTTGGCTCCAGTCCCGTTCTCCTGCCTTCAGCGGAGCCACGAACCCTGCCACATCAGTATTCGTGCCTGCCCAATGGTGCCCTGTCCACCACACAGTATTAACGGCTCCCACGGCATGGGCAATGGCTGAGACCTCAGTGAGCAAGGGCAAAATGGCTTGCTTGTGGGGAATGGTGACGTTGAATCCCTGAAGGTCGATCGCCCTGAAGCCCTCGATCGCTTGGGACAAGTTCTCTGGTTTCACAGGCAAGGGTAAGTAGACGTAATCCATACCCAGGTGTCCGATCGCGCTGTTATGCATCACCGGGGACAGGGAATGGGCGATCGGGTAACCAATGACTCCTAAAAGTTTTGTTGTACCGGTAATCATAGATAGACTTGCTATGCAACATCCTGTTTAGAATTGCATGGACTCGTAATGGGGGCATTGGCTACAGGGACCTAGGGGATTGACAGCGCAGCGGATGTAACCCGATCGGGCATTATAGCGGCAGGTGATGTCACCGATTTGATAGCCTAGCCCTTCAATATAGCGGCGATCGGACGGAAAGCGGCTTCCGATTACCAAGGCAGCTCTGTCAATCCTGGCACTCATTGCGGCTCTCAGCCTTGCCTGAGTTCGCGCCTCCGCCCGTCGCATCACCCATAATGAGAGGAGCGGTGGACACAACCCCAGGCTTAAAATCAACACTACGTCCAACACAAAATTTACGGCTCGAAATAATAGGTGAATATGTCTAGGGTGGCTCGAAATAGTATCCTGATAGGGCTATTGATCTTGGGTTAGGTAAGATTCAGCATCTGACGCTAAGCAACAAGATATCAATTTCCCTGGGGGAAAAGCCTGTGTTCTGCTTTAATTATTCTGCTTCGCCAATGAATTTCAAACGCTATCTAACTCACAATTTCTTTTAGGCTTTGCTCTGTCCATGTGACTTAGTCTACTGAACCCCCTCACTTTTACGCGTTCGTTACTGTATAAACTCTCGCACAAATATATGTCAGAAAAGCTTTGGTTGATGCCGCTAGTTGAAACGATGAATTGGCTAGCCGTAACACCTACCGTTGAAACGATACCAGAAAAGGTTTGGTTCACCCCGTTCGTGTGGATGGATTATTGGTTGGCGATCGTGTTCACCATGATCGTGCCGCTGGTTATATTAATTTGGGCTTTCATGAAGAAAAACCAATCCATTTTGCGGCTCCTGATCATTTACTGGCGAGTTGCCAGTCTGCTAGGGATCACAATCTATCTGTTCATTGGCAATGTGCAATTGGGATTTTTGTCAGGACTACTAGCCCGCATTCTCATTGTGGTGGGACTGTGGTTTTGGGTTGACCTCAACGAAGATATCGCTGATCAGCCGCCTAAACCCTTGCACCTAGCACTCACAGCTTGGCGTTGGGCAATGACGGTTTACATGGGACTAGGCACAATCGCCACCCTACCCTTCCTCAGTTGCGCCTTTTCCAAAGCCACCTTTGACAGCGAATTCTGTCGTGTTTGGGTTGACCCACCACTGTTGTTCAAAAGCCTGATTCATCCCAAAGGTGATGCGACACTTTTGGGCTTTTGGGGATTTTTGGCGTTGTTAATCTACGTAATTTACCTGAGCTACTACCTGCTTGTGCGGCTGAGTAAAGAAGGACGCATGGCGATCGAGGAATAGCCCAAGAGAAATAGTCCCAAGAGAAATAGCCCCAAGAGAAATAGTCCCAAGAGAAATAGCCCCATATGAAACGCCGCCAACTCAAGCTATTTATCCTTGCGGGTCTTGTGACTGCTTGCCTGCTGGCATTACTCGTGTGGTCAAGTCCGGCGGCACCCATCCCAGGGACGACACCCGAAAAAGTCACCCTCAAGCTACTTATGGTTTCCCCAGAGGTGCCCCAGTGGAAATCCCTGGCTCAGGCATTGGAGGCGGCAAACCCAGACCTGCACCTAGAGTTGGTGGAAGGGCCAGCAGACCCCAACGGCTTGGAAGACCTCTATACCGCTGCCTTTTTGTTGGGAAATTCTCCCTACGATTTGGTGTACATGGATGTGACTTGGGCCCCCAAATTTGCGGCGGCGGGCTGGTTGAGGGAGGTGGGCGATCGGCTCTCACCCCAAGAAGTGGCAGAGTTTCTTCCTGGCAACCTCAATGGCGGCCGCTACCAAGGCAAGCTCTATCGCATTCCCTTTCGCAGCGATGTGGGAGTTCTCTACTATCGCAAAGATTTACTAGACCAGGCAGGGTATAAACCCCCAGAAACCTTTGCAGAGTTACTGACCATTTCCCAGGCATTGCAGCAGCAGCGTAAGGCAACCTGGGGTTACCTGTGGCAAGGACGGCAATACGAAGGCTCAGCGGCCATGTTTGTAGAGGTGCTGCAAGGGTTTGGCGGTTTTTGGATTGATCCTGATACCCGTGCTGTGGGACTCGACCAGCCCCAGGCCATTCAAGCGGTGGAATTTTTACGGGGGACGATCGCCCAAGGCATCTCTCCCCCTGGTGTTGTTACCTATCGAGAAGAGGAAACCCGCCGTGCCTTCCAGGGTGGGGAGGCTGTGTTTCTGCGTAATTGGCCCTATGTATGGACATTAGCCAACGCTAAGGACTCCGCTGTGCGGGGCAACATTGGCATCACATCCATGGTTCATGCTCCTGGTTACGCAGGTGGTGGGTGCCAAGGCGGGTGGGGTCTGGGGATTTCCAGCACAACCAAACATCCAGAGGCAGCTTGGAGAGCAGTTCAGTTTCTCACCAGTGCAGAGTCGCAACAACAGTTCAGCTTGGAACGGGGATATTTGCCAGCCCGTCGCACTGTGTTCACCGATCGCCAAATTGTCCAAAAATATCCCTATTTTCCCGACCTCCTGAAACTCGCAGAGCGCCCGGTGCTACGTCCTCCAGCAGCCCAATATGCCCAAGCCTCAGATATTTTGCAGCGCTATCTCAGTGCTACACTCACCGGACGCATGACTCCTCAACAAGCGATGACGGCCGCTGCTAACGAAACTCGCCGATTGCTGGGATGAATGATGAGAGGCAACTCAACTGAAAGTCTCGGCTTCGATCCGTCATCAGGGTGTCACAGTCATTAAGACTTCTAATTTTAGGATGGTCACCAATTTAGGAGATTTCCGAGAAAGATATTACCCCTGTAGGGGCGTTCGCGTAGCGTGTGCTTTGCACTTAGCATCCGGCAGACAGAGCCTTGAATCGACCAGAAGGTCATTGCCCGGATGCTTCGCCCTTCCGGTGCCGGGTCTAAACTTTTCTAGAAATCTCCTTAGTAATCAAAGGTTATCTAAGTAGACCAAAAATCTACTTGAGTTTTGCTTAATATTTATTGTGGTTAACGGGTGCGGAGGGACTCGAACCCCCGACAGGCTGCTTAGAAGGCAGCTACTCTATCCACCTGAGTTACGCACCCAAACATGACACACGTTAACGTTTCCAGTTTTTGACTAAGATCAGCTTAGTGGAACCTGATTCAATCTAGACTAATTTACTCGAAACTTTTCCTCTAAACTATTGTATCGATCGCCTCAAATACGGGCAACCTAATAGCACATGGCTATATGGTTTTGCATATCACAGAGTGAGTCCTTAATTTTTAAATTGGATTTCACAACGTTTTTAACCTTGTAAATCGTTAATAACTTCGTAGATAAGGAGAAACTCTCGATATTACCTTAACGATTTTAGAAGTCGAATGTACACTAAAGACCAGAATCATCAGGGCTGATTGAGTTAGTGTGTTAGTCAAAGCGATCGAAAAGCGTGTTAAAAAGCAATGTATTGCTATCAATAAATTGCTGTTTAACAAAGCCTCTACACAGAGATGATGCACGTTGAGACAGCCGCTTGGTGATTGCATGTAGAGCAACCCCGGTCTGAAAGGAGTCAGTTCAGAGTCTCATGTTTATTTTAAAGAGACAAGATGTTGAAATTTCTAGCGTTCAACACCCTACACGGGGAGATCAGCAAATTCCGATTCTCCTGTATCAAGGGCAGAGCTTTCGTTTGATCAACGTTTTTAACGCGAGTCAAGAGGAAGAAGCCAGATCGTTTTGGCGGGATTTAACGGACAATCGTGGCAAAGCTTGTGTACTGTTAGAGGAACCAGAGCGCTATAGTGTTTGGGGAAAAGTTCGATTAGATCAGCTAGGAAGCGAGGTTCAGGCTACTCCCGATTCAGCGCCCCCCGGTTTCACCCAGGCTGCGATTTTGCTGCTGCAAGCCGTTTACGCAGACGTTGAGGACATGCTCGGAGCCAAGCAAGCTGGGATGTTTCAAAAAGATATTGGTGAGCTTCTTAAGCAGTGGCGGTTTCCCCAAACCGACTCTCCTGAATCTGTCAAAGGGCTACTAAATGTAGATCCCATGACCATGATCCAAGTTCCCCCCTGGCAAGAACACCATATCAATACGCTGCTCCAAGAGCTACACAAGCTGGGGAAACGCTACTTTGGTAATGCCAACTTTACAGAAAGGGTTCTTGACTCCTTGCAGGATTTGCCATCTGGCGATCGAAAGCAGTTTATGACTTGGCTAAAACAATCCCCCAACCACAAAGAATGGCGATAACTGAATTAATTTTTACAAGCAAATTGTTCAGAATCACTTTGACTTGCCCCTAGTAGCAACAGCACGTTTTTAGCAACGCACAAAGTAAAGTTTCACGTCAGATGCGACTTTTTCAATAGTAAAGTTTATAATTGCATCTCTCTGGTTCAGCCGTTCAATTCCTTCTGCTAGCTATTCGGTATAAATTCTAATGAGCAGCACTCACAATAAGAAGTCATCAGGTTCTAAACAACTCCTCTCTGTGCAAACGATCGTCCTAGCTGCCGTTGCTTGGGGCGTTTTGTCTCTTTTATTGCTGCTTCTTTTTAGTGTTGCTCCGGATGGAGAAACACAGCCGAAGTGGTACAAAATCGCAACGTTCATTACAGAAGAAGTTGCTTATCTCGGAGCCGCAATTCTGTGCTTCAGGAACTGGCGTAGCCCCCAGATTGTCAGCGGTCGCAATGTGTGGCTGGCGATCGGTGCAGGCATGGGTTTTTATTTTATTGGAAACATCTGCTTGGGCTATTGGGAAATTGTCTTAGATCTAGAACCAGATGTTTCCTTGGGAGATCCCTTCTTCGTCCTGGCATACCTTTGCCTCGTAATTGGGATGACCATGGCTGTTTTCTCCAGGCGATTGACTCTGGAAGTGTGGCAGTGGGGCGTGATTGTTGTAATTGCCATATCGGGCATTGCTATAGCCGTTCTCACCTATCCCTTTCCCAGTGGCGATGCAGCCCAACTATTCTTCTCTGAGCCTGCGATCGCCCAAACTAAACCGCCTCAGACTAAACCTGCTACTGCTAAGCCTGCGGTAACCCCAGCAAAACCTCTCACGGCTCCCCAGCTGACTCCTCAACCCGTTACGTCTCCCGCAGCTCAAGCTCCGGCTGTTGCTCCGTCCCCTAGCGCTGTGCAAGCCAGTCCTGCTGCCTCAACCGCTGCCCCGGACAGCGAGCCAAAAGTTGCCCCTCCTCAATGGGTGACTAACGTTGAAAATTTATTGGCACCTGCAAAGAACTTTTTGAGCGCATTTTACGTAGCCTGTGACGTTTTGCTCCTGATTATGGCGACCGTCTTGTTGATGGCCTTTTGGGGGGGACGATTCTCTGTGTCTTGGCGGATGATTGCGGCTGCCGCCGCATCGCTCTACATTGCAGATATTTGGTTTAATTTTGCCCTAAAGAACAATCCTAACTACACAACGGGGAGTAGTCCGATCGAGGTGTTTTGGGTCTTTAGTGGCGTTCTGTTTGGGATTGGGGCAGCCCTGGAACACGACCTTTCTACCCGTTCTAGACGGACAACTGGCCGTAAGCGCGGTTAACTTAGGCTCATCCGTGGCAATTTCCGATCCAACGTTCCCTTCAATTCAACGGTATGACCCCCAAATTATCTGAATCTGATAAGGAAGCGATTCTGACACTTTATCAGTCGTCGGAAGAGACCACTTCGACGCTGGCTCATCGCTATGGAGTAAGCAACACCACAATTAGCCGGATCTTAAAGAGCAGCTTGTCAGAGGAAGATTATGATGCGCTGGTGCATCAAAAGCGATCGTCGCGCAATTTGGTGGGAGCAGAATCCACGCCTAGGAAATCCTTGCCTGTACTTCAGTCAACCGTGGTAGACCTCCCCGCCGATGATTCATTAGTGCCACTGCCTCTGGATTTAGCGTCCCGATCGCCCAAGGATGGAGAGGTGAGATCAAAGCAACCTCCTCTAGTGCGGCGGCGGCAGCGATCGTCTATCTCCGACCGGGAAGATGCTGAGCCTGAGATACCAGCAGCAATGCAGCTAGAGCTACCCCCTAGCCCACCCAACACTGACGAAATCGCCCCAGGTTTTTTCCAGCAGGACGATCGCTTGGTAGGCAATGACCTTGAAGATAATGACCTCGTAGAGATGATCGCTGAGGAGTTATCGTCCTCGAAGCCGCGCTTAGGGGAATTTGAGGACGAAGGTGACTTTGATGAAGATTTAGAGGATGAGGACGATCTAGAAGACGATTTAGACGAGGATGACTCTGACGGTAGCTTAGGAATGACGCTGCGCCATACTCGGCAAGACATCCCGCTACAGGTTTTACCGTTGTCGGAAGCATCAATTCCACGCACATTTTATCTTGTGGTTGATCACGCAGCAGAGTTGGTCACTCGCCCCTTGCAGGACTTTGGCGATTTGGGGCAGATTCCGCCCCAAGATGTGCAGGCAGAAACCCTGCCCATTTTCGATAACCACCGCGTTGCTCGACGGTTTTCTAAGAAAACTCAGCGAGTGGTGAAGGTTCCTGATGGCAGAATGCTGGAAAAAGTGGGCCCCTATCTCCAAGCAAAAGGGATTACCCGGTTGCTTATAGATGGTCAAGTCTACTCCTTTGATTAAGGAATCGGAATTAAATAACTTGCAAATTGCAGGTTGGGCTGAGCTTGGCGTAGCTTGCTTTCCATAGGGTAATCAAACGCTTAGAGATGTTGGGTTTCATTCTTCGACCCAACCTACGCAGGTTATTTAATCCACGCTCCTAAGAATTTTGTAAAACTAACGATCGGAGGCAAGGGTTAAGCCCCTTGCCTGCGATCGGTTTGGCGGCAATAACCCCATCAAAATAGCTTTGGTGGAGCGGGGGCACTGGGCAACGCTGGGGCGCTCGGTGCGGCAGGCGCGCTCGGTAACGCTGGGGCATTGGGCAATTCTGGGGCACCAGGCACAGAGCCAGGGAGGGAACTCCCGCTATTGCTGCTTCCTCTGCCGGGGCAGACACGCTGTTTGCCGTTGGGCAACGTAGCACCGCAGAGGTTCGTGGCGTTAAAGCGAATTCCACCTAGTCTGGCACCCGTTAAATCGGCGTTACTCAGGTCGGTACTGGTCAAGTTAGCCTGGGTCAAATTGGCGTTCTTCAGGTTTGCATCACTGAGGTTTGCTCTAGTAAGATTTGCCCCGCTTAGGTTGGCCCCGCTTAGGTTAGCCCCGCTTAGGTTGGCGTTGGTCAGATTTGTGCCCCGTAAGTCGTAGTTCCGTAGATCCAGCCCACTGAGGTTTGCGCCTGCCAAGTCGGTGCCCGCGATCGTGATCCCCCTGATTTTTGCTCCTTCCAGGCTGGTGTCCCCAAGCTGGGCATCTCGCAGATTGGCATTCCGCAAGTCACTGCCCTCCAAAGCCGCATTGCGAAGATTCGTGCTGGTGAGGTTGGTATTTTGTAGATTGGCGAACACGAGGTTTATCCCGCTCAGGTTCGTACCACTAAGATTTGCCCCTGTGAGGTCAGCCCCTTTAAAGTTTGCCCCGCTAATGGTCGCCCCAACGAAATTAGTGCTGGTCAAAAAGGCATTACTCAAATTGGTGCTGCTGAGGTTGGTGCCCCCTAGATCAGAGTTCCGCAAATCTGCGCTATTCAGGCTTGTCTCCTGCAAGTTCGCACTTTCCAGATTTGTTTCCCGCAGATCGGAAATGAACAAGCTGGCGCGGTTGAGATTGGTGCCATTCAAACTGCTGGTGCTGAGGATGGTGCCCTCCAAATTGGCTCCTGTGAGGTTGGCTCCATCTAGCTTTGCCCCCAGCAGATTGGCGTTGCGTAGGTTCACACCAGTTAGATCAACGCCACTCAAATCCTGTCCCACACCGCCTTCATTTACCAGCGCCCAGGCTAAGCGCCACTTATCTTCTAGAGTGGTTTCCTTATTGATTTTGGTTCCCCTGAGATTGGCAACGGTCAGATTTGCTCCCCCTAAATCCGCACCTTCCAAATTCGCGCCAAACAAGTCTGCCCCTTCCAAATTGGCATTGCGGAGGTAGGCATCGCGCAAATCTGCTCCCTTGAGGTTGGCGTTTCGCAGGTCAGCCCGCTTCAGATTGGCATTGCGGAGGTAAATATTCTCTAGGTTGGCACTTTGTAAGTCACAACCCACACATTGCCGTGTTACCTGCAAGCGCTTCATATCGCCTTGGCTAACAGCACGGGCACTGGGAACAAAGGGCAAGGCGGTTAACAGAACAGCGATCAGTAGCGCGTGTTGCCTCATTTTTCTGATTCCTTGCGAGTTCTTTATAGAGAGAGACGATCGAACTTAAGTTTATGCCGATCGCTACGACTTTAGTCGCCAAAATGATCCAGGTTTCAATTTTTCAAACATCCTCTGAGATAATGATCCTAGCGATCGTCTTTGTTTGCAACCGACCAAAGTCCAACTGGAATTGATTTTATGAAGTTGAAGCAGATTTTCGCCTGGTCTGGTCTCCCGCTGGCATTCATGGCAACTCAGCGGGGGCTAGGAGCGATGCCTCCCCTACAAAGGGCCGACCGAATGCTGGTGGCTCAAGCGCCTGCCCCAGCGATCGGTGCCCCCCAACCTCCCACTGCGCCCCTGTCGCTCCCGCCCTTGCAAAATGGGCTGAGTGACTTCAACGATTTTGACTACTGGGTGGGACTTTGCGCCATGCTGAAGGGTGACAAAAAATATGCCGAGGCGATCGTGGCCTGTGAGCAAGCTCTGGGCATTCGCAAAGGTGATGCGCCGACCTGGGCAGAACGGAGTAATTTACTATTTCTGGTCAGCAAATACCCAGAAGCTGTGGCCTCAGCGGATTTAGCCCTGCGGAATGACCCTAACTTCTCCCTGGCCTTTGCCTACCGTTGTGCTGCCATCACAGCCTTAGGGAAGTATGAAGATGCCCTCTTGGACTGCGACAAAGCACTAAAAGCTGATGGTAACTGGAGCTACGGGTCTCCAGCGGTGGCCTGGTTTTATCGCGCTGTGGCTTTGAAAGCGCTGGGGCGCAACGAGGAAGCCCTCACCGCTTACGATCGCGTCGTTTCTTTGGAACCCGAAAATTCCTACGCTTGGGCCCAGCGCTGTGAAGTCCTGTCCAATCTCAGCCGCCAAGAAAGGGCGATCGGCTCCTGCGATCAAGGCTTGCAGGTGAATGGCAATTGGGCAATTAGTACCCCTGCCCTAGCCTGGTTTAACCGAGGCAATGCCCTCCGCAAATTGGGCCGCTATCAGGAAGCCATCGCCTCCTACGATAAAGCGATCGCCATTACCCCCAATGATGCGGCTGCCTGGACAAACCAGGGCTTAGCTCTGGCAGAATTAGGTCGGTATAGTGAGTCCCTCGCCTCTCACAACTGGGCAATTAAAATTAATCCTAAATACTCCCTGGGGCTGACAAATCAGTGTGCGGCCTTAAACAAGTTGCTCCAGTTCAAAGATGCCCTAACTGCCTGTGATCAAGCGCTGAATAAGGAATCTGACCAACAGTGGGATGAAATTGGCCCTGCCCGCGCCTGGGATCAACGGGGAAATGCCTTGGCGGGATTGCTCCGCTACGATGAGGCCCTTGCATCCGCCGATCGGGCCATCACTATCAAGCCAGACTACGCCGAAGCCTGGAACAACCGAGGGGTGGCCCTCTGGTATCTCAAACGTTACAAGGAATCCCTGACCTCGATCGATCGCGCTGTGTCCATCAGCCCCGACTACTTCCAAGGCTGGCTCAGTAAGGGCAGTGTTCTGAGAGCCTTGGAGCGCTACGACGATTCGCTTGTGGCCTACGCTGAAGCCATTCGGATTCAGCCCCGCAATCCCAAGGTGTGGGCAAATCAAAGCGTAGTGTTGTGGCGATTGCAGCGCTACTCAGAGGCGGTGGCGGCGGCTGACAGAGCGATCAGCCTTGACCCAGATTCCTCCCAAGGTTGGTATAACCGAGCCGTGTCCTTAGTGTCTATGAAGCGCTATGAGGAAGCGATCGCTTCCTACGAACGGGCAACCCGCACTGATCCCAAGAGTGCCTACCTCTGGCTAGGGCAGGGCATGACGTTGAAACAGGTGGGCCGCTATGACGAGGCGCTGGTGGCATTCGATCGCTTTGTCAGCCTCAATCCTGAGTCGTTTGTCGGCTGGTTCAATCGGGGGCTGACGATGATTGCGCTCAAACAGAACCGGGATGCGATCGTTTCCTTCGATCAAGCCATCCGCATCAACTCCAAAAGTACCGATGTGTGGACGGCCAGGGGAATAGCCCTCGTACAGCTTAAAAAGTATCAGGATGCCCTGGTTGCTTTTGAGAGTGCATTGAGAATTGATCCCAAAAATGCCACAGCTCGGCAAAATCGTGAATTCGCTCAGCGGCAACTGAAGCAACCCAGCCCAACCCCGCAGTAAATGCACTACCCCGTCCGCTTGCGGCGGGGTAGTGCATTTGTGACCGAGCTTCTTCCCCCCGCCAAAAATTACCTAAAAAAATGAGCTAAATTCAAGTTTCCTTTAAAGACAGTGCTCGATCGTCGCCACTACGGATTGGGAAAGGGTAGGCAGGTCATATCCTCCTTCCAAACCAAATACGACATGCCGAGTTACTTCCATACAGTAGCTTGTAAAAGCTCCATAATCCTGTGGCTGCAAGTTGATGCTAGCTAAGGGATCATCTGCATTTCCATCGTACCCAGCACTGACTAACAGCAAATCTGGCTGAAACTGATTTAGGAAGGGGATAACGTCCTGCTCAAACCGAGTCTCATAATCTGCCATAGTGCTGCCTGGTGTGATGGGCAAGTTTAAAACATTGTGGTGCAACCCTCGTTCTGTGCTAGCACCAGTTCCTGGGTAACAGGGGAACTGGTGCAATGAGCAATAGGCAATCTGAGGATTGTTCTCAACTAGAGCTTGAGTGCCGTTGCCATGATGAACATCCCAATCTAAAACTGCGACTCGCTTCAAACTACACTGCTCAAGAGCATAGTGAGCAGCGATCGCCGCATTCGCAAATAAGCAAAATCCCATGCCTTGATCACGCAGAGCATGGTGTCCCGGTGGGCGGGTGAGAACAAAGCATGGTTCACCTGTGGCGATCGTATAATCAACTCCATCCAGCCAGGCACTCACAGCTAGAAGTGCTACTTCATAGCTGTCAGAAGATACAAGAGTATCAGGATCAAGCCGTCCCCCACCCCGACTGGCAAGCAGTTGAACCTGGCGAATATACTCAGGAGTATGAATCTGCTGCAAACACTTCAGATCTCTTTCTTTATTAGAAATGGGTAATCGCCAATCGATCTGGTTTGCCCAAGGTGCAGATTTAAGCGCACTGACAATTGCTGTTAAACGCTCTGGGCGTTCTGGGTGAAACGAACCCGTTCTATGTTTGAGAAATTCGTCGGAGTAGATAACCGGAACCATCCGCCTACCTCAACTTTCTCTGGTCACTTCTTGAGCGCATATACTCACCTGCTGCTGCAAGCAGCGCTGAACTCAAAATCAGCAAAACACTGAGTGCATTAATGTCAGGTTTCACTCCAGTGCGAATGCGACTGAAAATTTCCATGGGTAGCGTTGTTGCACCATTGCCAGCCGTAAAGCTAGCAATCAACAAATCGTCCATGCTCAGCACAAAAGCAAGTAGACATCCAGAGACGATCGCCGGCATTAATTCTGGTAATAGCACTTGAATAAATGCCTGAATCGGAGAGGCACCTAAATCCAGGGCTGCTTCTTCCAGATGAGGATTTAAACCAGTGAGGCGAGTAGATACAACGATCGCAATGTAAGAAAGGCAAAATACAGTGTGAGCCGCCACGATCGTCCATAAACTAAGTGGAACCATAGCCACTGCCAGAAATACCAGTGTAGCCACAGCGATCGCAATATCTGGAATGATAATCGGCAGGTAAAGCATTCCTCGATACAACCCTTTCCCTGGAAACTGGTAACGTGCCAGTCCCACAGCCACCAAAGTTCCTAACACCGCCGCAACCGCAACCGCACAAACAGCCACTGTCAGACTTCCCCGCAGAGCAGCCAAAATCCGACTGTCATTAAAAAACTTGACATACCAAGCAAGCGTAAACCCCTGCCAGTCTGAGCTAAACCGCGACTGGTTAAAGCTATAAATCGTCAGCACCAAAATTGGCAAGTACATGAACCCAAACATCACCAAAGTGAAGGGAGCTTGCCAAAGAAAGCGGCGTTTAACTGGACGGTGTTGAATTTTGGTCATTAACAAATAGAGAGCGTATAGTTAGTGACTGCTGTTAAGCTTACTCGCTCCTCAATTAGGGCTAGAACTTCATCAACGCTTACGCGCTTCCCAAGTGCCATTGTTTATCAAAGAGAAGGAGTCGAATAAAAATGCCTCAAGTAGCAGAGCGAGAACTTGTAGTTAAGGAGAGTATAACTCCGTGAAACCTCGAAAAGTGATTTCAGGAACAGCTAACTTAATATTAAATTCATTCTTCGTTCTAAATGAACCACTACTCACGCTCACCTTAGAGACGCTGGTATGAGTTTAAGCCACAATCTTCATCCTTGTACCTCCAGAACCCGCTCAAAATAGCTTTAAATGCTCCATAAAACTGTCGGTTAGACAATCAATCTGCTCCTAACTTGGTAAAAAGATTTGATTATACAGTTAGACAACCTTTGAGACTCAAATTTCTTTTGAAACGGCTTTAAAAAGGAAGCTCCACCTAGAAGCTACTTAAGCCGCATTACCATGCTCACCTTTCAATAACGGAAATCCCATTGCTTCTCTTTGCTTCAAGTAAAGCTGTGCTACTTGGCGAGCCATACTCCTCACCCTACCGATGTAACGAGTGCGTTCTGTTACTGAAATCACCCCTCGCGCATCTAATAAATTAAACGTGTGGGAACATTTCAGAATCTGCTCAAATGCAGGCAGAACCAGCGCTCTTTCAAGCAAGCGCCCTGCCTCCTGTTCGTATAATTTAAATAGAGTAAAAAGGGTCTCTGGATCTGACGCTTCAAAGTTGTACGTCGAATTCTCAATCTCCCCTTGCAAATGCACATCTCCATACGTAACCTCATCAGTCCATCCAAGATCGAAAATAGAATTTACTCCCTGCAAGTACATCGTTAATCTTTCCAAACCATAGGTGATTTCGATCGAAACCGGATGGCAATCAAGTCCACCGCACTGCTGAAAGTACGTGAATTGGGTTACCTCCATCCCATCCAACCAAACTTCCCATCCCACACCCCACGCCCCAACTGCTGCATCTTCCCAATTATCTTCCACAAATCGAATATCATGATCCTCTGGTTGAACTCCCAGCGCTCTTAAAGAATCCAGATAAATCTCTTGAATGTTATCTGGAGATGGCTTGATCAACACTTGATATTGATAATAGTGCTGCACCCGATTGGGGTTCTCCCCGTACCGCCCATCAGTAGGACGACGGCACGGCTCCACATAAGCAACCCGCCAAGGTTCCGGGCCGATCGCTCTCAAAAACGTGTGCGGGCTTTTCGTTCCTGCCCCCTTCTCAATATCGTAAGGCTGAGCAATTAAACACCCATACGTCCCCCAGAACTGATGCAATGTAGCGATTACCGCCTGAAAATTCATGACAAATACCCTCAAAAGAAACCAACCTAATCCTCACATCTATTTGTTTAGTACATACCTTAGTACATACCACGGTAGGCAAAAGTCAGAATTTAATCAGCAAGAAAGCTAGATCTCTCAGTTCTCGCTGTTTTATGTTTGACCTCTATCAATCACTAGTTGTACTTAGATTACTAAAGAGACAGGGGTTTTAAGACATCTTCAGCAGCAATTCTCATTATGAGGGAGCCTTGTTCAAAGCCTGAAGTTGCGAGTATTGTAAGGACATCTGAATGAGCTAACAGAGCTAAAGCCGTTGAAGCAGCCAGGATTGTTTAGCAAAATTGTGGGTTTCTTTCGCCAGGTGCTATCATCGCTACCGGACAAGCGAACAGGGAAAAATAGGCGTATGGGATGGAAGATGCCGCGTTAAGCGCATTTAATACCTTCTACTCCATTACGAGTGATTGCAACGTTATGCCCCTCCTTCTGTAGAGCTTCGTACAAGATCAGTTTAGTTGCGGAGTCGTCATCAATCACTAAAATCCTTGCCATAGCTGTCGAGAGACTACCTAAGTAGGTCTAAATAAAATCATTAATCAAATCAGTCAAGGAATTATTATAAAAAGTGGGGAGTGGTAAAGCTGAGGGATAAGATGTGAACTAAATAGCTCAAATTCAATGGGTGTGATTATCGTACATCAACAAGTTATCAAGCCGAATTCTCAATAGGCATACTTAGCAGGTGTATCTCCACTTTAATGGCATATAAAGTTCACCAAGGAGTTATAAGTTGATTCTTAGTTACATTTAATAGTTGCATATAGGTTTTTCCATAAAGACTTGCTATTGGGTTAGCTACGCTGAGGCTAACAGCAATATATTTAGCTAGATTGAAGTTAATTTATTTGCACTACTGACTATGTTTAATGAAGATCAGGCAGGGGACAGTTTGTCTCACAGGGTGGCAACCGATCGCAACTCACCTGATTTAGTTATTGACTGGGAACATCTCCATTTGCTGTCTGACGATAATCAAGAGTTTGAAGCCGAACTATTACAGATTTTTATCCAGGATTGTCATGCCCATTTACAAGCGGTGAGAGTAGCGATCGAGCAAGGCGATTCGTGGAAAGTTGAGCAAGAGGCCCATCATATTAAGGGTGCCAGCGCGAATGTTGGGGCAAAAATGTTACAAGCAACTGCCGCAAAACTGGAAAAACAGGCTCACGATCGACGCTTAGAAGAGGCAACTTTACTGGCAGAGTCTATTATGAATGCGTTTGTAGCCTTCCAAACCCTGATAGCCAACCAGTAAGGTGTGGACGATAACTCACAGCGTTAGCTTAAAGATATTTTGTCTTTCAGATTTTTTGTATCACTTAACAGATTTAGAAACAGCCTTATAGTTCAGATTGGTTTTAATCATTCACTTTTCAAGTATTCAATCCAAGGAATTTCAACCTAAAAGATTCCGGATATAACTGATTTTGGCTCGGAACTTAGCACAGAGTAAATTGCCCGACAATTTCCTGAGCCTGATCCCAAAGAATTCATGGCGATCGGCTGAGTGCTGCCAAAAGTCTCTATCTTTGAGCAAGGAGAGTCTCGAAGAGGTTTGAAATAAGTGATTTTTGATCCGTTGTAGCCCGTTTCTTTAAAGGGCAAGCTGGCAGAAATAACTATTCAGCACTCAACTCAAAACTCAAGCCAAGCACCCTCACGGCTCAGAAACTCCTCCCAAATTGCATTAGCTACCATCTACCCCACCATACCAACCAGATGACTAACGAATATTCTTTTTCCTCTGGATCGCGTTTCGTTAATACGCCTGCACAGCGATCGTCCCAGCAAGCCATTGTTGTGATGTTTCTGACTACAACCCTCATGGGGGTGTGTATTTTCCGCTTAGTGCAGTTGCAAATTGTCCAAGGACAGTATCATCGCCAGCAAGCTGAGCAAAATCGACTTCGTTTAGCTCCCATCGTCTCCGATCGCGGCAACATCACCGATCGATCGGGACAACTACTAGCCGCTAATCGCCTATCCCGCTCTGTTTATGTTTGGCCCCGTGAACAGTCCCAAGCGCACTGGCAAACAACGGCTGAACAGTTGAGTGGGTTGCTACAAATTTCTAAAGGCGAGATTTTGAAGAAATTAGAGCAAGCTGGCTATCGCTCACCCATGCCTGTTCGCATCATGCGTAACCTCACAGCGACTCAGTTCACAGTTTTGAACGAGCGATCGGCCCAGCTTCCTGGCATTGAGATTCGGGCTGAATCCAGTCGCTACTATCCTAATAAAGACTTGGCAGCCCACCTCCTGGGGTACATTGGCGAAGCAACAGCAGACGAACTGAAAGAAAATCCCCAGTACCCCATGGGGATGATCGTGGGTCAGATGGGGGTGGAGCGCATGGCTGAGACCCAGTTGCAAGGAACGTGGGGAAGCCGACTGATTGAAGTAGATGCGAGAGGAAAGGAACTGCAAATTGTAGGGACTCGCCCTCCTCAGTCTGGAGAGCCAGTACAACTGACACTAGATCTGGCGCTGCAAAAAACGGCAGAAGCAGCTTTGGGTAAGCGTCGTGGGGCTGTCGTTGTTCTAAATGTCAAAACTGGAGCGGTGTTAGCCCTCATGAGCGGCCCTACCTTCGACCCAAATTTATTTACACATAAAATTACTCAGTCCCAATGGCAACAACTGCAAAATCAAGATAAACCTTTTCTAAATCGAGCTTTTCAGGGCTACCCACCCGCAAGTACCTTCAAACTGGTAACGGCTGTCGCTGGAATGCAGTCGGGTAAGCTATCTCCAGATTCGACATTGGCTACCTCTGCTTACATTACGGTTGGTGGAACGCAGTTCCATGAACACGGTAGCGGATACGGGGTGATTGGCTTCCGAGATGCGTTTGCCAACAGTAGCAATACGTTTTTCTATCAAGTGGGGCTGCTAGCTGGCCCAGAGGAAATTGCGAAGTGGTCCCGCCGACTGGGGGTTGGACAGGTATCGATTTTGGGAATGGAAAAGAGCAACCGTGGCTCTGTGCCTACTCCACCTGAGAAGGAAAAGCTTTATGGTGAACCCTGGTATGCGGGCGATACGGTGAGTATGGCGATCGGGCAAGGGTTAGTGCAAGTCACTCCTCTAGAGATGGCGGTCATGTATGCTGCGATCGCCAATGGCGGCTGGCGAGTGCAACCCCATCTGCTGGTCTCCCAAACTCACACGGCTGCAACCCAGCGACAGGCAACTGGCCTCAACCCAGGTACGATCACCATCATCCGTTCTGGGCTAATTGCAGTCGTGCAACAAGGAACTGCCTCGCAACTCAATGATGGTTCAATTCCCCCAACTGCCGGAAAAACGGGAACCGCTGAGGTGCTGGGTCAGCCAGATAACGCAGTTTATGTGGGGTATGGCCCCGTCAGCGATCCTCAGATTGTGATCGCAGTCGTTGTAGAAAATGGTGGCTTTGGAGCAGTCTCTGCGGTGCCGATCGCCCACGAAATTTACAAAACTTACTTCAAATCATCAAGCACCAAAGCACCCTAAAGAGCTTCGGGCAGTGATTTGCATCCCTTGCTTGTTGAGACTTTCTTACTGATTGAGGTTAACCGATCGCTATCAACAAGCATGAGAGAACCTTGACTTATGTCTACAGGATTATTGTAATTCAGCCATAGTGATGGACAATCATTGAAAGCTTTATTTACGAGGTTATCGCCATGCTTATTCTGATGGATGCAGTCACAGAGGTGGCAACCAACACGCCACATTTCCCCATCGCCTTCACCGCAGTCTACGTTTTAGGCTTCATTGCTGCGGTTACGATCGGTTCGATCGCTTGGTACAACTCCAAGCGCCCTCCAGGTTGGGAAGATAAAGATCGTCCAGACATTGTTCCAGAAGTGACGAAAGAAGAAACCCCAGGAATTGGAGAACCCAAAGTATAGAGAGAGGCGTTTTATTTAAAACATCTCAAATCTTTTCTAAAAAATAGAATTTAGAATCTATAGTCTTGGCTACCTTAAGAGCCTCGAACTTGGTTCTGATCTCACAACCCCTATTAATCACCATCACTTGGCTTCTATCTTTAACCTGGAAATCAAGTTTTCAGTGAAAATTGTTATGTCAAACTCTTGATTTTTCCTTGAGAAACCCGGGTTCTAAGCGCCTATTTGTGGTGCGATCGGGACAACTCCTTACTCTCTTTGTCCCAATCGCACCATAAAAAACCCATCCATCTTGTGCTGATGCGGCAGAACTTTGATCCATCCTGTGGGATGAATTAACGAGGGTGCGATCGTCTCCATCTGAGGCACTTCAATTTGCCACCTTGGATTCTCAGCTAAAAAGGCTGTAACAATTTGCTCATTCTCTGCGGGATGCAACGTGCAAGTTGCATACACCAAATGTCCGCCCGGTTTCACCCACGTAGCAGCCTGGGTCAGTAACTCCGCTTGCAACTGAGTTAAAGCTTGCACCGAGTCAGGCGTTTGTCGCCACCGAGCATCTGCATGGCGATGGAGCGTCCCCAAGCCAGAACAGGGGGCATCCAACAGTACTCGATCGGCTTGCTGAGCAAATTGAGGGAAACTGCGACTATCTCCAGTACAAATGCGGATCGACTTTAGCTGAAGCCGATCGCAATTTTCTTGCAGTCTTTTGAGCCGAGAAGCAGCCCGATCGCACGCCCAAACCGTTCCAGAGTCCTGCATCAACTCCGCCAAATGCATCGTTTTCCCTCCCGGTGCAGCACACGCATCAATCACCACCTCTCCCAGCTGCGGGTCTAGCAAATGCCCCACCAATTGGGCACTGCTGTCCTGAACCATCCACCACCCCTCACGAAAACCAGGCAAATTTTGAATTGACCCACTGTGTCCAACCAATCTCAATCCTTGCGGGAGAAAAGGAATCCGGCTCACAGCCACCCCCACCCCTTGCATAGCCGCCTCGACTTGAGCAACTGAGGTTTGTAACACGTTTACCCGCAAGTCGATCAGGGGAGACTGATTTAATGCAATGCATAACTGCTCAGCCTCAGCCAGCCCAAATTGCTCCGCCCAAATTTGCACAATCCAATCGGGATAGCTGTGTAAAATTCCTAGCCGAGCGATCGGGTCTTCTGGCAATTGCAAAATATCAGCACCAGGTTGAGTCAATTCCCCCTGCTGTCCCTGTTCCGCTAGTCTCAAATATTTCCTGAGCAAACCATTGACAAATCCTGCCAACCCAGTGAACCCCTGTTGCTTAGTCAATTCCACCGTCGTATTGACCACAGCCGAGGGGGGAATGTGATCCAGATAGCGCAGTTGATACAAACCCAAATGTAAAATCAGCCGCAAATCAGGGGGTTGCTGATGCACCTTTTTCTGACTGAATTGATTAATCAGCGCATCCAATGTTCTCTGGCGACGCACACTGCCATAAACCAACTCCGTCGCTAAGCGTCGGTCTAAGTCATTAACCTCAGCTTGTCGCAGTCCCTGATCCAACGCTGCATCCGCAAACACTCCCTTATAAATCGATCGTAGGATAGATAAAGCCAGATAACGAGCATTTTTCACAATTCAAAGTGTATTAACTGAAAGTAGTCTATTCTCAGAAAAGTTTTTAGAAAAGTATTTTCTAAATGTGAAGTAGAATGAAGCCAGCCTTTTTGACTACATGGCCCTAACTGTAGCCCTAACTTAAAGGCACACCGAGATGCCCGCCGAATGCAAAACCAGGGTAAATGAGAGTTTTTGATGATCAATATCTACGTGGCAACTACGATTGTTTTTTAAAAGTAGACTGCGGTAGTCACCTGAGATTATCTCAGATCCTTTGGGCAGCAGGGAAAACCACAGCGCGAAGCAAGTCAGCGACCGACCAGATGTGGTGAGTCAGTCCCATCCGAAAATCCTGTCGCTCATCTGTTAGCCGACTTAACGGAGAATGACCAGACAAACCTCGACACCTCCGCTCGTCAGATGTGGTTTGATCCGCCTTCTGTTCATCATTTGGCTCAATGGCTATCGATTCAAGTTCCACATACCTACAAGCCGTTTGAACGCATCTGGCAAAACCAAATTTCAGAAAATGATTCAGACCTGGCAGAGTACTATCGCACGCACGATAAGCTGCAACTTCTAAGGCAGTGGATGGGAATCATTAAAACTCCAGCGAAGGTTAAGATACTGGGGCGCTACCCACTACCCATACCCAAAGTTCTAGTCAATGAGTTCCGGAACTTCTGGGAGTATCAGTTTCTTCGCGATCGAAGTAAAGCCTTAGACGAACTTGCGCCTAATCAGCAGTGTGGGATGGAACAAATTGCCTCTCTTGCCTAGGGCGTGTCATCAATTGGCTGGTATTCCTTACGGAGCCTGGATTCTAGCCTTGAGCTTGTTTTTGATGAGTAGCCATGAAAACCTTGCTCTGACTACATTCCAGATTTGAATGATGATACGTCCTAGAGGGTGTCTGAAAAATGCTATAGACCTTGCACTTGCCCCCTTTTCATGTATGCCTGAAAGACTTTAAGGCCCCAATTCTGGGGGACTTCGATCTCAGAACCCCCCAGAATTGGGGGCAGGGGGGCGATTCGGGCGACAATTCGGGTCTTCTCAGACAGCCTCTTACACAACGAAGCGTCTGAAGTTCAACTTTCTTCTCAATAGTCACTGTTTATTGACAATGAATAACAAAGGTGTGGGGTTTGGAATTTACATTTTTGAGAAATCGAAGATTTCTCAAAAATGTTGGTAATGACAAGGTTAAACATGGAAATTATGCGATTCTCTGAAGAAGCTGGTGACGGGATTTGAACCTGCGACCGGCTGATTACAAATCAGCTGCTCTACCCCTGAGCTACACCAGCACATACAACTAATTTAGCAAAGTCTGGGAGCATTCTTTTGAATTACAGTGGGTTTCGATCAAACCCGCCACAAAAATAAACCATATAACCGAGTCTGGTACTGGTTTCTAACATTCTCTTCTGTGGCACGGCTAATGGCAATTTGCTGTGACTTAAGGGATTTTAGTAATGACAGGCTTCAAGAATCGATCGCATGATTCTGTGCATATCTAAGCTGGGAGGCGCGATGGTCGTTTGGGTCAACAAGTCGTGAACTTGTCCCCGATGGTGGGTTTGGTGGTTAAAAAAATGGGCGATTAGTAGGGCGATCGGGTCAGCGTGGAGGGTGCCTTGGCTATTGCGATACTCCAAGATTTGCCCCAGAAATTCAGCCCCCAATCCTACTACAAATTCCTCAATGTACGCATCTTCTGCAATTCGCGCCCCATGTAGGGCAGTGAAGTCATCATAGAGAATGACATCTAAGCCACCCACAGGCACATCTTTGCCCTCAAATCTCCCTAGCCAAATTCGATCGCCAACCAAAATATGGTTGAGCGTGCCATGAATGCTTTTAAAGAATGCAGGTCGTATCTGCTGGCGCTCAGAGTCACTCAGCGAGGCACACGCCTCATAAAGCCGCTGATTCGCCAGCCTGTTATAGGTTGCCAACATCTGAAAGTGCGATAGCAAGTCGTAAACCATAGCGTTGCCCGTTCGTGTGATATGCAAGGTGAGACACAAACCGGAGGCTCAAGCCCAACGAGCTAATCGCCTTGGATCACTTGCGCCCAACGATCGATCGCTCGCTGACCTCCCCAGCGGCTCACAATCTTGTCATCATATTCATCTGCGAACTTCACTACCGTGATGACCGCTGTTCTTAGCTCTGCTAGGTCACAGGTAGAACCCACTAGGCTATGTTCAAATACAATGTCATCCTCACTATCCAGCGCAAACCGGCCGAAATAGAGGCTGTCGTTCTCTCGTAGCAGGTAGTAGAGCAAATCGGAGGTTATCTCTATTTGAGTCACTACGTAGGAACGAGTGAGGACGATCGCCTCATCCTCGCCCCAGGGAAGCACTTCTGTTTGAGCCACCGCAGAGCCAAGACTGATGCCAAACATAGGAGAGTAATCTACAGTCACCACTGTCTCTGGAAATAGCTCATGTATCCAGGGCGTAATTCTTTCATAACAAGCTTGCTGTGCTGGAGTCTCAAAGTTAATCACGGTTGATGCCTCACGTTTGCTTTCCTAGTTGCCTGCTTAAGGGTGCTGCTCTTTTCAACTATAGGGGGAAAACTAATACTAAAGTCCATTGCTCACGATCCATCATCCTTCCAGTACCACCAATATCGCCTTGGGCAAAAGCTGATCCTTAAACCAAACGATGCGGGCAGGTGTATCGTTGATTTTCACCCCAGCCTTTTCTAAATTCAGTCGCTCAGAAACTGCCAGGATGAGATTTTCGCACCCCGATCGCCGTACCTGGGAGAATTTTTTCTGCAAATACTCTGGTCGCCAATATCCCACAATCTCCAGCAGAAAACTGCGTCCATCGGGATGCACCAGCCGAAAATCTGGGATCATGACACTGCCGGGAATGGGGATTAAGTCTACTTCGCGCTCTAGAATCCATTCCGTCTTCACAGCCCGCCAGCGATCGGCAAAGGACTGTTCCAGCATACTGTCGTAGGGTTTTCCGGGTGGGTAATGGGAGACCAGACCACAGGTGTGATCCAGGCTAAAGGATTGCAGCTTTGGGGCATTGCTATAAAAATCCTTGCCCTGAAGCGTCGCCTTCAGGCTCCACTTCGTCACATGCAACAGAGCCGGGAGCATTTTGGCCAGGTCTAAGCCATAGCGGGTACTGGGCTTGAACAGGCTGGTCGGCCCATCCAACGTAATCGTAAATCCATGATCTGCATCGCCTTCGATATAAGCCATCAGGCGAAAAAGCTTGAGATAGCGAAACAACAACTTGTACTCGCCGGGGTCGTTCCGGTGGGCATTGAGCGTAATATGACTCGCTTTGTAAAATATACCTTGGACTTGGGACAGGTTATATCGATGCAACAGCGCTTCAGCTTGGGGAGCTTCAAACTGGGTCAGGATCTTGTTTGCCGCCAAATCTGCATAAAGTCCAGCGGTGATCTGGTCGGGCAGCACCTCTTGTCCTAGTTCATGGCTCAGCAGGTCAGCCACCCGCAGGAGTGTTTGCTGGGTGGCGTGGTGGCTGGGCGCAACCGCTGCTGCCACAGCAAAAACGCGCTCCCGCAATACCTGAGGATCGAGGGGACTCACCACCTCAAATTCGCAAAAGCCCGTTTTAAGTAAATGGGCTAAGCCCCGCTTGACCCGATAATCGGGGGTATCGCCTTCTAGCTCTTGTAACTGGCGATCGAGTTCTCCCTGGGTTCCTCCTTTGGCGTTTTGGAACAGGGAAATCAGTTCGGTGGCGATCGATGTGGTAGCGCGATCGAGCTTCAGCCGTTTGGGAACGAGCGCTTCCCCGTTCTGGCGATGCATGAGCAATTCAGTGGGCAACATAGGAATCTAGGGGAATTAGGCAGTCAGGAAGCCTCAAAATGGGGAGCGATCGTCCTAAAATAAGACATCAATAGAATTCACATTATCAGGAGCTTTTAACGTGGTAGAACCTTTACTTGTGGGCATTGTCCTTGGTTTAATTCCTATTACTTTGGCGGGATTATTTGTCGCAGCCTGGTTTCAATATCGACGTGACAATCAGTTGGGACAGTAACACTCCGGTTAAGACAATTCGGTTAATCACAGTCTGAGATGGACGATCGCCTCACACAGATGTATTCTCAGGCTGTTTTATTTTTTATGAAGGCGGGGTTTCGATCGCCAGACTGGCTGAATCTGAGTCATCGGGTATCGCCTCATCCTGAAGGCAAAGGAAGGTCAAGACTGTGTTGCCATACATTTTTTCACGACAGATTTCCAGTCCAGGAGGGATGGTGATGGCACGTTGCCGGGGGCGATGTTCCACTGCCACTTCACCGAGGGGAGCCAGGAGTTGGAGCTGGACGATCGCCTCTAGCACTGGCTCATAGAGGTCGCTGGTGTAGGGCGGGTCAAAATAGATACAGTCGAACTGCCTCCCCTGTAAGGCTTTTAGTCGGGGCACCACATCGCCTCGTAAGACTTGAAACACTTGAGAAGGCTGGGCGAGGGGTTGCCAGTTTTCCCGAATTAACGCGCAGGCGCTGTTGGATTGCTCAACCCCAATCACTAGGGATGCGCCACGACACAGGGCTTCTGCGCCGATCGCCCCACTGCCCGCGCAGAGATCTAGCCAGCGGGAGTTGGGTAGTTTTTCCTGCCAAATGTTGAACAAAGCCTCTCGAACGCGGGCAGATGTGGGGCGGGTTGCCTGCCCTGGCAAGGTTTTCAGCGGGCGATTGCCGTAGATTCTCAGACTCATGGGTTATTTGCCTTTGCCACCATTCATCAGGGTTTGGGGCAGATGAATGATTTGCTGCCAAAGTTGTGTGGGGCCAATGCCAAAGCCGAGTTGCAGAATTAGCACAATGGCGGCGATCGCTAAGGCTGTGGTAAAGGTGGTTTTCACCAACCGAATCAGGGCCGTGAAAACCAGAATAGAGACAACAATGGCGGCGACCAGAATGATGAGATTCGTCATGACCCAACCTTGCTCACGATAGAGAAATCATAATGCGTTGATCAGCACTAGCACTCAGGATGTTCTGTCTTGCCCACTCGTCAGCGCTGAGAATGTCATCCAGGCTAGGGGTGGAGCGATTATGTGCCTGGTATCGATCGCACACCTGCTCGATTAATTGTGAAATCTGAAGGAATGTAATTTTTTCCTCTAGAAATAGGGCAACTGCCTGTTCATTGGCGGCATTCAGCACCGCTGGCATGGCTCCTCCTGCCCGACCCGCTGCATAGGCAAGCTGCATACAGGGGTACTTCTGATGGTCGGGGGCCCGGAAGGTCAAATCGCCACTTTTGAGCAAGTTCAAGCGCTCCCAATCCGTGGAAATGCGCTCTGGATAGGATAGGGCGTAAAGCAGCGGTAGACGCATGTCGGGCAGCCCCAACTGAGCGAGTACTGAGGTGTCTTGCAGTTCAATCAAGGAGTGAATGATGCTTTGAGGATGGATCAAAATCTCAATGTGGTCATAATCTAGTCCAAACAAATAATGGGCTTCAATCACCTCTAGCCCTTTGTTCATCAGGGTGGCAGAGTCGATCGTAATTTTGCGCCCCATCGACCAATTGGGATGTTTCAGGGCATCGGTCACCTTGGCGGTGGCTAATTTCTCGACGGGCCAATCGCGGAAAGCACCGCCAGAGGCTGTGAGCAAAATGCGGTGCAAGCCGCCGGGGGGCACTCCTTGGAGGCATTGGAAGATGGCTGAATGCTCTGAGTCAGCGGGAAGGAGCTTGACCCCATGTTTTTCCACGAGCGGCAAGACGACGGGAGCGCCGGCAATCAAGGTTTCTTTATTCGCAAGAGCAATATTTTTACCCGCTTCGATCGCCGCCAAGGTGGGTAGCAATCCTGCACAGCCAACGATCCCCGTGACCACAACTTCTGCATCGCCATAGCGCGCCACCTCAACAACTCCTTCGTCTCCTGCCAAGAGCAGGGGTTGGGGATCAAGGTCACCGATCGCCGCCTTGAGGTCAGGGAGTTTTTCTCGATCGCAAATCGCACAAATCTCTGGCCGAAATTGCCGAATCTGCTCAGCAAACCGTTCCACGTTGCGCCCTGCTGCCAAGCCCACCACACGAAACCGATCGGGATACTGGCTGACAATATCTAAAGTCTGAGTGCCGATGGAACCTGTGGAGCCAAGAAGGGTAAGCGCTTTCACGATCGCTAAGAGTTAACGTCCCCTCCACTATAAGTTCTCGCTGCTCACTTTCTCCCAAAGTTCTCTAACTCTGGTAATGGAATATAATTCTACCTATCCTCAAGGAATGGGAATTCAATCAGATCGAGATTTGAAGATCGAGATTTGGTAAGGGCGAAGCCTGTGGGCAAATCGGTTGCAACTCAGTTAGGGTTATTTACCGCAGGCTTCGCCCGTACACTGGAACTATTCCACGTTATTTAATCTTTGATCCCCAATCGATCGCCCATCGTTATCTACTCAATTCAACCTGCCTAACCATGTCCTTAAATCCTGGTGATCCCGCCCCCGACTTTAGCCTGCCCGATGCCACAGGGACTCTGGTCAACCTGTCTGACTTCCACGGGAAGCGGGTCATTCTGTATTTTTACCCCCGCGACAACACGCCCGGTTGTACCACCCAAGCCTGTAGCTTTCGAGATGCCTACGGGGATTTTCAGTCGCAGGATGTGGTGATTTTGGGAGTCAGCACCGATGATGCCAAGTCTCACACGAAGTTCACAACCAAGTACCAGTTGCCCTTTCCCTTGCTAACAGATGCAGAGGGCACGATCGCCACAGCCTATGAAAGTTATGGGCTGAAGAAATTCATGGGTCGAGAATTTATGGGCATTTTTCGGAATACATTTGTGATTTCTCCTGATGGGACGATCGAGAAAATTTACTCGAAAGTCAAACCAGAGTTGCACATTGCTCAGGTTCTACAGGATCTCCAAGCAATCCAAAGTTCTAGTGATTAAGGCTTTGCAGCGAAGGAGATTTCCAGAAAAGGTTATACCAGGCACCGGAAGGGCGAAGCATCCGGGCAATGACCTTCTGGTTAGTTCAAGAGCTTGTCTGCAGGATGCTAAGTGCAAAGCACACGCTACGCGAACGCCCCTCCAGGGATAACAGCTTTTTCAGAAATCTCTTTAGGAATTAACCTTCATGCAATACGCACTGAACTGCGGGGAGTGGCTGAAACATACCTCTTGCCTCTAGGGTTTGGACGATTTCCTGGGATGACTCCGTGTGCATCAACGATCGCAACACCTTTAACCGATGACTGCTGTGAGCTTCAGTATCCAGTTGTTCCAGAACGTGAACCGTTTGCTGGCGAGATAAACCGCCCTTGGCTTGGGCAATTGCCGCCACCACTCCTTGGGGCCCAACCTGCACCATTTGCAGAAATTGGGTCAGAACTTCGCCGATCGCCGATCGACTGGCAGCCGAGACAGCAGTTTGATTGAACAACAGCACACCCGTTCCATGGTGCCGCGACTCTGCCTGTAGAAAACTGGTAAACAGCGCCCCCAACGCTGGATTGCGACACTCCTTTGCCAAGCTGCGGTAATGGCTCAAGCCCCACCCTTCTAGCACCACCTGGATCACAAACAGCAGAACTGATTTGTCCTGACTTCCCACCAATGCCGCCAAAAAGCGCAGGAAGGTATTGGGCGTTTGGGCCAAATCTGGCTCCAAGGCAAAATGGCTCAGTTGGCTCAGGTGAGTTGCTTCATCGGCGGCGAATAATCCGTATAACATGCGCTCTTCGATCGTGTCTGCCAACAACACCATCTTGGACATATAACCCATGCCTGCTTTTTCCACCAAATACGCTTCCTGGAATAGCTCGCGGTTGGCGTGATCCAGAATCTGCGCTTGTTCTGCAACTGTGGATTCCTGAAAAATCTTGACATTGTGCAACCCAAAATAGGTGGCATCCCAGTACGGATAGTCCTGTTGCGTTGCAACCCCGGTCTGCCCCAACGCGGCAGCCAATACCCGTTGCAATTTGGGGTTTTGGCAATGGGGCAACTCCAGTCCAGCAACATCGTAGCCGTAGCTCATGGTGCCTCGACTCCCACATCCTCTAGGGTCAAGGCAATATCCAACAGCACGTTTAACTGCTGGCGTTCCTCAGTTTCCCAAATCTCCGGTGCAGGCTCCTCCCAAGTGCCCCAGGTCAAAGCGAGTTGCTGATCAACGTGGTGGATAAATTGCAGGATGGAGCGATCGGCATGAATGGGGGTTTTGAGATCGAAGCGAATGGTTTGGAAAACCTGAGTATCGCCTTTGGCAAAATAATTTCCCACCTGTTGCGTTAGCCAGAGCAAGATCCGGTTGTAGCTCCAGCCCCACAAGCCCGATCGCTGCTTGGTGATTAAAATAGTCTGTCCTTCTGCCTTGCCATCTTCCACTAGACGCAGGGAAAACATGATGTGGAAGTGGAGGCAATCGGGGCCCAGAGTGACAGTGCCCGTGCTGCCATACCAGTAGCACATGCTGTAGGTGATGGCGTGCTGGTAAAAAGGACGGATGAGCTTAGCAAACCAAAAATCATCATCGCCCTTTGTCATGTTGCTGAAGGTGGTCGCGTTTTCGTTGAGATCGCGCTTCTCAAAAACAATCTTTACGGGCAGGTTGTGGACGGTGTTGAAATGATGGGCATCGATCGCATTGATCATCAACACATTGGGATGACAATTCTTCACAAAACGCGATCCCAGGACGCTATCGCACCCATCCTGCTCCAACTCTGGCACGAAGGGCAAGGGGTGGCGTGGCGTTTCCCCCGTCCAAACCCAAATCATGCCGTACTTTTCCGCAACGGGCCACGTCTTAATCTGCACAGGTAGCGCTTTTCCAAGAGAGGGAATGTCCACACAGGTTCCCTGGGCATCAAACTTCCAGTTGTGGAAAAAACAGCGCAGTGCATCCCCTTCCACAGTGCCTTCAGCAAGGTGGGCACCCATGTGGGGACAGTAGGCATCCACAGCTACAACGGTTCCTACATCACTCCGGTAGATAGCCAAGTTTCGACCCAGCAAGGTCACGGGTTTCACCTTGCCCACAGCTAATTCGTGGGACGGGAGTGCCCAATACCACCCCTCAATGAAGCGCTCGGGATTGTTAAAGGTTTGGGTTAGATGGGGTGAACTATGGGAAGTCATGTCACAAATCAGTGATGAGAGCTATAGCAACCACATTTTCTGAGTCTAGCTATGATGCCCAGAAATAATAGGGTTCGGGCAACAATCTGCATATTTCTGAATGATCGCAAATCTAATAATTACTGAATAAATAATAGAATACTCTATCGATAGGGTTTTGTATGGCTTATGCTTGCAAGGGCGTTTTTATAAACGCGAGAGATTGCATCCAATTAGACTCCCATGGTATCGTGACCAGGAAATGGCACTCTTTTATTGTCCTAAATTTGCGTGCGGTATTGAGCGGGGTCGTTAAATCAAATCTAATCAATCCAAACTATTGAGAAGTTCTTGCCAAACGGTGAAAACTCGTCTCGACAGGGAGGATGGACTGGATAGTTAATGATTTGTATATCTTTTAACGTTAGCAACATACCTGGCGATCGATGACAAAGCAGAACTTAACAACCAGATCTAGATACAGATACCGTTGGCTCCTGGCAGCCTTCTGGAGTCTTTTACTGACGCTGACAAGTTTGGGACTCCCCCAATCTGCCTTGGCAGAGATCAGCAAATTGGATAAAGCTGCTATTGACCAAACGCGGAATATGGCGTTGCAGGCCCTCAACACCCGCGATTTCTCCAAGATTGAGCCGTACTTACACCCCACCTTTACAATTACAACTGTTGACAACCGCACCTTTCACAAAGTGCCAGAGTTTGAACAATACTGGAACCAACAGTTAAAGGGGCCGATTAAAGAAATCGCTCTGGATGTAACCGTGGACACTCCTAGAACCTTTCTCTCGCCGCAGACCGCAGTTTCCCATGGTGATGCGAACTCGACCTTCTATTTCACCGACGGTAATTCAGCGAAAATGCCTATGCGATGGACTGCGGTGCTGCAAAAGGTACAGGATATCTGGACGATTCAATCTCTGCACTTTTCTGCTAGTTTGCTCGATAATCCAGTGCTGAGTGCATCTCAGTTCCAAGGGCGAGTGTTAGCGACGATCGCTAGTGTCGGAGGGCTGCTTGTAGGAGCAGTGGGAATGTGGCTCCTGCGTCGTTAACCTTAATCCCCAGCTTAGAAATGGGTCTTGCTGAAGTCCAATTTCTCACGTTGAAGATTTTTATTTCTCTACATTGAAAAGATTGAGGTGAGGAGAAGTCTGGGTCTTGTTTAATCCATGATCCTTAAAAAGAACGTAATTACTTAGACCACTAACTCAATGTCGAGCCGCCCTCATCCCCCAGCCCCTTCTCCCACTGGGAGAAGGGGAGCCAGATTGAAGTCCCTCTCCCTGGGGAGAGGGATTTAGGGTGAGGGTAGGCTGAGTAGTTACAAAAGAACTTAAAAGAACTCATAAACTCTGACACGGATGGACTTTAAACTACTACTGAATCAATTCCCAACCCAATTCCTGCTGCAACTCGCCTCCATTGTCTTAGCTGAGTTAGCACGAGATGTCTATCACATGGCTGGGCATTATTGGAAACCTCTCCAACGGTTTCACATGCTGCACCATAAAGTCTACCGTCGAGATTTAAGCATTATGAGTTTGGAGGCTTATAAAAAAGCTCAGCTATATAATGATGTGCCTGAGGCTCTGTTTATGCTGGGGATAACGGCCCTAGTTGCGGGATTGTTCCAAGCTCCTGGACTGTGGCTGGGCTGCCTATATTGCCTGTTTTTTTTGATTCCGGCGGTGGCCCGATCGCAAGGCTTCCTACTGCAAACGGATTTCAGTCATAAACAGGGGGATTTAGTGGGAATTCCCTCTGAATGGCTGGTAAATCGCACCTATCATTGGAGACACCATTTTGATCAGGGCAATGCCTATTTCTCTGGTCACTTCACTCTAACGGATAAAATTATAGGTACAGGGTTGGCTTTAAAAGATAAAGTGGTTGCCATTACCGGGGCTTCCGGTGCCCTAGGGCAGGCATTAATTGCGGAGTTGTCCCGACAGGGCGCAACGGTTGTCGCCATCACCACCCATCCCAATGCAGCGTTTCAACCCGGAACCCGAGTCCTTTCCTGGCAGCTAGGTGCAGAAGCAGCCCTGATATCCGATCTCAAAAACGTGGATATTCTGGTGATCAATCATGGAGTCAATACCTACGGCGATCGGACTCCAGCATCCATTCAACAGTCTTACGAAGTCAATACATTTTCGAGCCTCCGCCTAGCTGAACTATTTCTAAGCACCGTCACAGACTCATCCCATCACGCAATTAAAGAGCTTTGGGTCAACACCTCAGAAGCGGAAGTGAATCCGGCATTCAGCCCCCTGTACGAATTATCCAAACGTACATTGGGGGATCTGTTGACCTTGCGGCGATTGGATGCGCCCTGCATCATTCGTAAATTGGTGCTGGGGCCATTCAAGAGCCGTCTCAATCCCTACGGCCTCCTGTCGCCGCAATGGGTGGCGTGGGCCATTGTCGCCCTGGCAAAACGGGACTTTCGAGACATTATCGTGACAATTAACCCCCTCACCTATCTGGCATTTCCCTTTAAGGAGACGTGCCAATCACTCTATTTCCGTCTGTTTACCAAGCGCTCAGATTTGAACCCAGTTGGGTTGGCTGAAAGGAGCAACGGTGGCGGCGCTTAAGGTAACTGTTCCCCTCGATCGCCGGTTTCAGTCAACGCTAGTGGTGGCTCTAGTTTGGGGAATTGTGGGGTTGCTTCACTGGCAGCCTAAAATGCAAGGGTTGCTGCTGGCGATCGGGGCAGTTTCAACGATTCAAGCACTCCGCATGTTGATGGCAAAACCAGACGTTGCTCCAGCGATCGGGGAAGCAGGGATCACAACTACCTTGCCCACAGTCTCAATTCTGGTTCCTGCCCAAAATGAAGCTACAGTCCTGACTCATTTAGTTCACAGCTTGTTTCACCTGGACTATCCCGCTACTCACCTGGATATCTGGATTGTGGATGACGGCAGTACCGATGAAACTCCTCATGTTTTGAACAACCTGCAACTCCAATTTCCCCGGCTACGGGTGCATCAAAGAGCGTCTGCGGGAGGTAAATCTGGGGCATTGAATGCAGTGTTTCCGTTGACCCAGGGTGAGGTTGTGGTAGTGTGCGACGCAGATGCTCAGGTGCCTGCAAACTTCCTTCAGCTAGCTATACCCCTGTTCCAGCAACCGGCGATCGGGGCCGTGCAAGTACGAAAAACGATCTCGAATCAGGATCAGAATTTCTTGACTCGTTGTCAGCAGATGGAGATGAGTTGTGATGCGTTTCTGCAAACCCATCGCCTTGCGATCACTGGAATGCCAGAGCTACGGGGAAATGGGATGTTTGTGCGGCGATCGATCTTGGAGCATTGCCAGGGGTGGAACGAAGCCACCGTCACCGATGACTTGGATCTCACCTTCAAACTGTATTTGGCGGGGACTGACATTGCCTTTGTTGCCGCTGCCTCGATTCAAGAAGAAGGCGTAACAACTTGGGGACAACTCTGGCATCAACGTTGTCGCTGGGCTGAGGGGGGCTATCAGCGTTATCTTGACTATGGGCCACAGTTGCTCACCCTGGATGGGTCAAAAACCATCGATCTGCTCCTATTCTTCCTGTTGCAATTTCTGTTGCCGATCGCTCTAATTCCTGACTTGCTGTGGACACTCTTCTACGATTATCACTCGGTTCTCTTGCCGCTCCAGACCTTGCTGAGTGTGATCTTGACTGTGTCCTTGCTGAGCGGATTGCACCAGTTCCAGGGGTTGCGAGGAGGGGCTTTGCTCTGGGCAACATTCCAGGGATCGTTGTACATGCTCCATTGGATTCCCGTGATAGTTGTCACCACACTACGCCTATGTGTCATACTCCAGACCTTCCAGTGGAGAAAAACAGAACATCTGGGGAATCTTAAGTCTTGTATCTAATCAGCAATTCTCATTTTGAAACATTTGCACTAATTTTGGAGGTTTAACCGCGATTTTCACCTAAATTCTTGAACGGTAGAATCGGTGTTTCAGCTAGTTAATTGGGTGGCAGCAATACATTTGCATTACAGGAATTTCCATAATGAGAATTGCTGGTATCTAATAGAGAAAGGTATGAGTTTGCCTACCCTAATTTAGAAGGTTAGTGCTTTCCCCATCGCCATCGTGTCTTACATATGAGTAAGACAATCTGCTTCGGTGCAGGTATCGCCGATCGTATCACCCGAACGTTGACCACATCAAAACTGGCAATCAACGTTGGGTACAGTGACGGATATATTCAAGTTCTCGACATTAAACCTTAGGAAATTTCCGAGAAAGATGTTACCTGTGTAAAGGCGAAGCATCTTGCAGACAAGCCCTTGAATCGACCAGAAGGTCATTGCCCGGATGCTTCGCCCTTCCGGTACTGGTAGAAACTTTTCTAGAAATCTCCTTATCAGTCCGCATCTGCAAGTCTAGTATTTTGCACTCTAACGCTTGAATTCTAGTCATCTCATTGAAACTGAGGGTTCGCTCTCCCAAAGCCGCTCACTCCTGGACATTCAGGTAGACTTCGCAAACGTCTTTGAGTTCGTCATCGAAAGCTGAGTCAAGGGGAATTGAGCCAGTAGCGTGACTGATACAGAAAACTGCTGTAAGACATCCCCTTGAACATTGAGCGCCTCCCAAAGCAGACAAGCTGGGATAGGCATTACCCTATTCCAGCTTGAGCAAGGAACGTATGAGTAGAGGAGATTTGACTCCTCCTTGAATAATTGACCTGGCAT
>Ga0209181_10000331_pt1 | contig 88801 bp, 77 predicted proteins | sample MAT05_FD_187208 | JGI IMG/M metagenome (GOLD analysis project Ga0209181, IMG submission 187208) | Freshwater microbial communities from Lake Fryxell liftoff mats and glacier meltwater in Antarctica - MAT-05 (SPAdes) (version 2) | ecosystem: Environmental > Aquatic > Freshwater > Ice > Liftoff...
GCTGCAATCCAAGCAGCGGATGCGTGTGATCGCCGATGCCGGTATCGCCCCACCGGACGAGATGGTCGAACGCTTCCTGAATGCCGACGGCAAGAATCCGTCCGGTGCCGATTTCTCCGGCATGCCGCATTTCTGCATAACGAAGGGCCTGCCCGTAGGGGACTGGCGCGACTACCAGAAACTGCCGGCCATCAACATCTTTTATCCCGGCGCGGGAGTTGCCAAATGAGCACTCCGACCTTTGGAGGCATCGCATGATTCTTCGCCGCCTCTCGCAATCATTGAAAGAACAAAACTGGACCGCCATCGTCATTGAGTTTGTGCTGCTGGTGAGTGGTGTGTTTTTAGGTATTCAAGTGGCGAATTGGAATGCCGAGCGCGGTGATCAAGTCAGGGCGCAAGCGTATCTGGCGCGAATTCAGGGCAACTTAAATACCGATCTGCAATCGATTCAACGCCACGAAGTGTATTGGCAACAAGTCATCGATTACGGTAATGGAGCTATTCATTACGCCGAAACTGGCGAGTTGGTAGACGGCTCTGCTTGGAAGACTGTGCTTGCGTTTTATCAGGCCAGCCAACTTTGGGCTTGGCTAAGCACCGACACCACGTACCAGGAATTGCGCAATGGCGGTGAATTAGGCTTGATCAAAGATGAGAGTTTACGAGCTGCATTGTCTGAGTACTATATTGTAGGCAGCGGCGACGATCTTGATTACATTTTTTCCTTTCAACCGGAATATCGAAAAATAGTGCGTGGCCTGACACCCGTGATGGTCTCGAAACAGGTATGGGCGAAATGCTGGAAATTGCCGAATGTAAGCGAACAATATTTGCTCGATTGCGATTCGCCGATTTCGGAAGCCGAAGCACAAGCCGTGCTCGACAATTACCTGAAGGACCCGAAGTTGTTATCTGAACTGCGCTTCTGGACAACCAATCAGGAAATAGCCGTGAAAGTGATTGCCAATAATAAGCTGGCGGTGAATGCCATGCTGGAACGAATGAATAAAGAGTCGAATCGATGAGTTTTATTGCCGAACTAAAATGCCGCAACATTATCCGCATGGCGGGTTTTTCGCCGGTAGCAGAAAGCTGAGGCAGTGCCACACTTTGCTGCCGATGGTGCTTGGCAATTTGCCCACATCAGCCTGCTATGCTAGGATGAATCAACCAAAAAAGGATGATTCTGCCATGACAATCAGTATCAAGGACCCAGATACAGACAACAAAATCCGGGATCTGGTGGCACTAACCGGCGAGTCCATAACCCAGGCCGTGCGTATTGCCATCGAGCAACGCCTGCGCCGTGAATCGTCCCGCCGGCGTGCTGGTGTAGCCAATCGACTGTTGAATCTGTCGCTGGCCAAAAACGGCAGAAAGCTGTTTGAGGGCAATGCCAACGATACCATCGGCTATGACGAATTCGGTCTGCCGACATGATTATTGACACCTCCGCCATCATCGCGATTTTGGCCGGAGAACCCGATGCCGAGCATTTCGCACAGAGGATTGAATCCGATCCGGCACCGCGCATCGGTGCGCCGGCTTTGCTCGAGGCAACGCTGGTGTTAACGCGCTGGTTCGGCGATGGCGCGGAGGCGGCCTTGGATGCTTTTGTACGAGAGTCGGGCGCGGAAATCGTGGCGTTCGATTTGCCGCAGTTACGTGCCGCGCAGAACGCTTATCTGCGATTCGGCAAGGGTCGGCATCCAGCCGCGCTGAATTACGGGGATTGCATGAGCTATGCGCTGGCGCATGTTTGTGATGAAGCGCTGCTGTTCAAAGGCCATGACTTCGTACAGACCGATATTCGACAGGTCAGTCCCCAGTGAATTTCATCAGCGAACTCAAACGCCGCAACGTGATCCGCATGGCCGGACTGTATCTGGTCGGTGCATGGTTGATCACACAGGTTGCAGCAACCTTACTCCCTATATTCGACACTCCTATGTGGGTGATGAAGACGGTGGTCGCCGTTCTGGCTTTCGGGTTTTTGCCGGCGTTGATTTTTGCTTGGATATTCGAGCTGACACCAGATGGATTAAAACGCGACAGCGAGGTACTACGCGAAAATTCTATTGCCCCGCAAACCGCACGTCGCATGGAACGAATAATTATTGTTCTGTTCGCAGTGGCGCTATCGTTCTTCGGTTTCGACAAATTCATGCTTGCTCCGCAACGCGAGGCTGCCACCATTTCAGCGGTTAGCAAAAAAGTAAAAGCGCAAACCTTAGCCGACATCAAGGCAATCGATAGCGAAAAGTCCATTGCAGTCTTGCCCTTCGTTAATATGAGTGCCGACAAGGACAACGAATATTTTTCCGACGGCATTTCCGAAGAAATTCTTAACGCACTGACAAAAGTCGACGACCTCAGGGTTACAGGTCGAACCTCATCATTTTTCTTCAAGGGGAAAAATGAAAACCTGACAACGATCGGCAATACCTTGGGAGTTGCCCACGTGCTAGAGGGCTCGGTCCGCAAACAGGGCGATAAAGTCCGCATCACTGCGCAGTTGGTCCGCACGCTGGACGGCTTTCATCTATGGTCGGAGAGCTATGACGGCGACTTGAAAGACGTATTTGCACTGCAGGAAAAAATTGCGCGCTCGATTACCGACGCGTTAAAAATCGTATTGAGTGGCAACCAAGCAACCCAGCTCGTCAACGCAGGCACTAGCAATCCAGCGGCGTACCAGCTTTATCTACAGGCGAATGCAATCTTTAATCGCCGCGAAGGAGTGCGCTTCGCTGAAGCTATCGCGATGCTTAATCAGGCCGTTGTGCTCGACCCAAACTATGCGCGTGCGCATGCTCGGCTGGCGGCCTTGTACGCCATCAACGGCAACTTCAGCGGCGGTGCGGCATTTGCATCCGCTATGGTCAAGGTGGAGGAGGAGGCGCGTCTCGCGACCGCACTCGATCCAACATTGGCCGAACCTTATGCAGCACTGGGCTTGGCCTTGAACGAACGGCGCCGCTTCATTGAAGCCCGCATCGCGCTACAGCAGGCGTCGAAACTAGATCCGAACGACGTGACCACTGCGTTTTGGCGCGGCGCGCAGCTGATCAACACAGGCTACCTGCGGGAAGGCAATGCGGCGCTCGACCATGCCCTTGCACTGGATCCGTTGTTGCCAAACGCCTTACTTTGGCGCGGGCGAAACTACGTGTTTGATGGCGACCTGGTGAATGGCGAACGTTTGTTGAAGCAGGCTGCCGATGTTGGCCACACCTTTGCGGGAATGGGCCAAACAAAGTTGGATATGGCAAAAGGTAACAAAGCCGCTGCGATCACATCGCTGACCACTGCGATGACTCTTTATTTTAACCATGACTTCCCGATCGATTCACCGGCGATTTTTGCACGCTCGGTGTATGGCGATGCCGGGGCCAAAAAGCAGGCATTGAAAATGATCAATGAATATCTCGCTGCCGACCATGAATACGTTGCTGGCATCGTGCCATATGTGTTGATTCATTCCGGCGAAGTCAACCGTGGCCTAACACTGGTACAAGACAAACCCACGGCCAACGATGCCGCGTTTTTCTCCGAAATGTTCCACCCGCATTCTGAAATTGCCGGCGCTTCTGCATTCCCGGAATTTGCCCGTCGTACCGGCCTCGCAGCGCTCTGGGACAAATTCGGCGCACCCGATAATTGCCGCAAGAACGACAAGCGTGACTATGTTTGCGAATAGCTTTTCTGCCGTTGTAGGAGGGCCCTCTAGGCCCGAAAGGTCTGTCCAATTTTGGGTCGGGCCTAGAAGGCCCTCCTACGGTGTTCTTTGCGAGAGTTTTCAATTATGAATTTTATCAGCGAACTCAAACGCCGCAACGTGATCCGCATGGCCGGTTTGTATGTGGTCGGTGCGTGGTTGATTACGCAAGTGGCCGGCACCATTTTGCCGATGTTTGGCGCGCCGGATTGGATTGCTCGCAGCATCGTCATTTTGCTAGCGATTTGTTTTATTCCAGCACTGGCTATTTCATGGATATTCGAACTCACCCCCGAGGGTTTGAAGCGTGATTCGGAAGTTCCGGAGGCACAATCGATCGCACCACAAACCGCTCGCAAAATGGAACGCAGCATTTTGCTTCTATTCGCAATCGCACTGGCGTTTTTCGGTTTCGATAAATTTTATTTAGCGCCGAAGCGCGAAATAGCGTTAGTGGCGAGTACGGCGCAAGCAGTGAAAGCGGAAGCCATCGCCAACACACAAGCAGCCTCTGCGTCGATCAATTCCATTGCCGTCTTGCCCTTTCAAAATAAAAATTCCGATGCCGACACCGAATACCTTTCTGATGGTTTGGCCGAATCCTTGATCTATCGTTTGGCGCAATTGCCGAATTTGAAAGTCAGCCCGAGTAGTTCGATTTTTCGCTACAAAGGCAAAACTATCGATCCGGTTAAAGTTGGTGCGGAGCTGGGTGTTAGCGCCGTGATGACCGGTAGGCTGGTACAGCGTGGTGACGATTTAACTATCAGTGTGGAGCTGCTGGATATCCGAAATAACAATCTGCTTTGGGGCGAACAATACAACCGCAAGATGTCTGAGTTGTTGGCGACACAACGCGAGATTTCAATTGAGATCGTCGAAAAACTGCAATTGAAATTATCGGGCAGTGAAGTGTCGCGCCTTGAAAAGAAATACACCAATAGCAATGAGGCCTATCAAGCCTATTTGAAAGGCCGTTTCTACTGGAACCGACGCACGGCGGAAAACCTTAAGAAAGCCATCGAGCAATTTCAAAAGGCCGTGGCGCTTGATCCCAATTATGCTTTGGCGTACGCCGGCTTGGCCGATAGCTACTTCGTTCTGCCGCAATACGCCGGAACCCCAGTCGCTGAAACGGTTCCAAAAGTACGGGCCTATGCCGAGCGCGCGATTGCCATTGACGGTCAATTGGGGGAACCCCATGCATCTCTGGCATCGGCCTACAACCAAATGTGGCAATGGACGGACGCCGAACAGTCCTACAAACGTGCGATAGCGCTAAGCCCCAAGTACGCCACCGCGTATCACTGGTATTCGATTTTTCTGAGAGAGCTTGGTCGCTTTGATGAAGCCGCCGCAATGATCAAGCGGGCGCAGGAGCTTGATCCACTATCAAGTGTCATCGGCGTCAATGTCTCAATCATGTATCAATTACAAAATGATCATCAGGCGAGTATTGAAAACTCTCTAAAAATAATCGAACTGAATCCCACGTTTTCCTCTTCCTATAATTTTTTGGGGCAGTCGTATCTCAAGCTGGGGCGCAATGCCGAAGCCATCTCGAGTTTGGAAAAGGCGGTAGAGCTTAGTAATAGAGCTTCTTTCACCCTAATTACTTTGGGTTATGGCTATGCGGTGACGGGTAATCGTGCTGGGGCCAACGCTATTATCAAAGAATTGCAAGAAAAGTATGCGAGAAAAGAAGCCTCTGGTCTTTATGTGGCTGGCGTGTATGCGGGATTGGGTGACAACGACAAGGCATTTGAATGGCTGGAAAAAGACTTCAAAGCAAAACAAGAGATGGGAGATCTTAGATGGTCAACTCCCTATGAATCGCTTAGAGACGACCCGCGCTACAAGAATTTGCTGAAGCGCATGGGCTTGCCAGTGGAAGAAGCCACGCCATGAAATTTTTCGCCGAACTCACGGGCCACGAAATTATCCACGCGATTGCTTTTGTAGGAGGGCCTTCTAGGCCCGAACAATTTGTGACCTCTTTCGGGCTTAGAAGGCCCTCCTACGAAGCTGTTAACGAAGGCTTTCAATTGTGAATTTCATCAACGAACTAAAACGCCGCAACGTTATCCGCATGGCCGGTTTGTATCTGGTCGGGGCCTGGTTGATTACCCAAGTCGCGGCGACTTTATTGCCGGTTTTCGACGCGCCCGGCTGGGCGCTGAAAACGGTCATCACCATTCTGTTTCTCGGTTTTATTCCTGCTCTGGTTGTCTCGTGGGTATTTGAAATGACCCCCGATGGACTGAAGCGAGATGCCGAAGTGATTCCGGAACAATCCATCGCCCCACAAACCGCACGACGCATGGAACGCATGATCTTCGTCCTGTTTTCGGTTGCGTTGGCGTTTTTTGCCTTCGATAAATTCGTGCTGGCGCCGAAACGCGAAATCGCTCTGGTGAGCGAAACCACGAAGACCGTGGCAGCGGTGGCGAAATCCGAGGCGACGCGCAAAGCGCGTGACAATTCCATTGCCGTATTGCCCTTCGTCAATATGAGCGAGGACAAAGGCAACCAGTATTTCTCCGATGGCATTTCGGAAGAGCTGCTCAATGTGCTGGTGCGCGTCGATGATTTAAGCGTTGCCTCGCGCACCTCGTCTTTCGCCTATCGCGACAAGCAGATGTCTAGCACGGCAATCGCGAAGGAATTGAATGTCGGCCATATTCTCGAAGGCAGTGTTCGCAAGGCCGGCAATAAAGTCAGAATCACCGCGCAATTGATCGATGCCGCAGACGACCGCCATATCTGGTCGAAAACCTATGACCGAGAACTCACCGACATCTTCTCCATTCAAGACGAAATTGCCAATGCGATTGTGCTGGCTTTGCGGGGTTCGCTGGCCGATGCAAAAAAATCTTCGGAAGTGGTCGTTAAAGCCGACACCAAAAATATGCAGGCCTACGACAAATATCTGAAGGCCCGCGAACTATTCATTGCCCGCAGCGACTTAAAAGAAAGCGTGCGCTTGTTTGAGGAAGTAGTCGAGATGGACCCGAGTTTCGCACGCGGCTGGGAAGGTTTGGCAGCCGTCTGTGCCGTGGTGGAAAGCTGGGGCATTATTGATCGCGATTACAACGCCATGGTGGTGCCGGCTGCCGAGCGCGCCTTGCAACTCGACCCTTCGTTGTCGATGCCTTGGGCTGCATTGGCAATGGCAAAACAGAACGAGGCAAACATTGATTGGGCGAAATCACTTGAACTATCGGGTAAGGCTATTCAGGCCGACCCAAAAAATGCCACTGCCTATTTATGGCGAAGCATTGCCTGGTTGAATTTGGGTTTTTTTGACAAGGCCATTACCGATCAGGACAACTGCCTCCGCGTTGACCCAGCCTATAAAAACTGTACCCGCTGGAAAGCACAGTCCTACATTTATATCGGCGATGACAGCAAGGCGATGGTCTTATTTGAACAAGGCATTGCTGCAGGGTTTGTCACCAATCGTGCCAATAGTTTTGTGCCTTCGATGGTGAGAAAAGGTAATACCTTGGCTGCCCGATTAATTTTGAAAGACATTAATGTTTCTCCTGAATTCAGCACTATCTTGATAACCGAGTTATCTAATCCCGGCGCATCGAAAATCGATGCCAGGGCGATTGTTGCCAAATACGGGGCAGACAATATGAAATCATCCGGTGTCGATTTGAGTGCACGTATTGTGTATTTGTGGCTTGGCGATTTTGATGCCGTGGCAGAACATGTAGGTGATGGTGGTAATTCCAACGACGAGATTCTGGCTTGGGAACCTGCCCGCCCGGGATGGCGAAATTCAGTCGGTTTTAAACGCGTACTGCAAAAAATGGGGGTCGTTGCTTTTTGGCGCAAGCACGGCTTCCCGTCGCATTGCCGTGCACAGGGTACGAATGATTTTAGCTGCGATGTTCCAAAGACGTAGGGTGGGCACTGCCCACCCTACAGACTCAGCAATTTATTTGCTGCGTCGGTGATCGAATCGTTTTCAAGATCGGGTAGTTCAATCGTTTGCGCAGCAGCATAATGTCCGGCACGCATTTTCGCCGAACGCAGATAAGATGGGTCGTAATGTTGCTCGAGTAATTCTTCGACCAGCGTTATCCATTCGCCCTGATCGGCAAGACCTTGCCAGTGGTTAATCGTTTCGCGACCGCGCACCGACAGCAAATGCTCGAGCAGAATTTTTATCGCGGCCGGATCGGCTAGAAAATGTTGATAGCCTTCGATCAGTAATTTCACTCTTGCTGCAAACGGCGCTTCGAGGGTAATGAGCTGGCCCCTGTTTTGCATCGCGGCGCCGAAGCTAATCGGCAAACTGACGGAACCAATTTTGCGGCTTTCTGCTTCGACGAAGACCGGTTTGCTTGCATCGAAAGTTTGCAATTTCTGCCACAGCAAGGTTTCGAATTTCTTCTGGCTTGGTTGTTTCTGGTCAGGTATGGCACCCAGCACTGAACCACGGTGTTCAGCCAGTTTTTCCAGATCCAGCACTTGTGCCTGCATTGCATCGAGTGCTTCGAGCAAGCGGGTTTTTCCGCTGCCGGTTTTTCCGCAGAGCACGACATAACGAAACTGTGGCGACAAGGTTTCAAGATCGGCGACCACATGACGGCGAAAGGCCTGATAACCGCCATGCAATTGTGCCGCCGACCAACCGACTTGCCGCAGGATATGCACCATGGCACCGGAACGCATACCACCACGCCAGCAATAAACCAATGGCTGCCAGTCTTTCGGTTTTCCCTCGAATTGCTGTTCAAGATGCTGCGCGATATTGCGTGAAATAAATTGTGCTCCGCGTTGGCGGGCGGCAAACGGTGATTCCTGTTTGTACAGCGTGCCGACGATGATTCGTTCTTCATTGCTCAGTACCGGACAATTAATTGCACCGGGTAAATGATCAAGTGCAAATTCCGCAGGCGTGCGCACATCGATAATCACATCGTATTGTGCGAGTTCGTTGATATTGGCGACGGCATTTCTTCCCATGAACGCTCTCGTAATCGACCCGCTGTGACAATGATGTGGCAAACTGCCGTGCACGCCAGCCTAGCAGATTCATCCACGGCTGCCTTCTGGAAACACGACCTTAAACGGGCTTCTCGCCATGGAAAATCCAATTCGCCTTACTACTTACAGCCACGGCGGCGGCTGCGGCTGCAAAATTTCACCGGCGATTTTGTCGCAGATTCTCTCCGACATTCCAATGCGGATGATGCCGAAAGAATTGCTGGTCGGCATTGAGTCCAGCGACGATGCTGCGGTGTACAAATTGAACGATCAGCAGGCGGTGATCGCGACCACCGATTTTTTTACACCAATTGTTGACGACCCGTTTCATTTCGGCCAAATCGCTGCCACCAATGCGCTCTCTGATGTTTATGCGATGGGTGGACAACCTATTTTTGCCTTGGCCATTGTCGGCATGCCACTCGATAAACTACCGATTGAAGCGATACAACAAATTATTGCCGGTGGCGATTCGATCTGTGCCAAAGCCGGTATCCCTATAGCGGGCGGCCATTCGATTGATACGCTGGAACCCATTTACGGCTTGGTCGCCATTGGTCTAGTGCATCCGGATAATGTGAAGCGCAATAACCGTGCGCAGGCCGGCGATGTCCTGATTCTTGGCAAGCCGTTGGGCGTTGGCATTCTGTCGGCCGCTTTGAAAAAAGGCCGACTCGATGCTGATGGCTACGCACAAATGTTAGCAACCACGACCCAGCTCAATACGCCCGGCATCAAGCTTGCGAGTTTGCCTGGCGTGCATGCAATGACCGATGTTACCGGCTTCGGCTTGGCCGGGCATCTGCTGGAAATCTGTCGCGGTTCGCAAGTGACGGCTAAAATTAATTTCAACGATTTACCGATTTTGAAAACCGCCCGCGATTTTGCCGAAGATGGCATTCTTACTGGAGCATCGAATCGCAATTGGTCGAGCTACGACGAAGAAGTACGATTGCCCGAGAATTTTCCGGCCTGGCAACGGCATCTGCTGACCGACCCGCAAACTAGCGGCGGATTATTGGTCGCCTGTTCGCCCGACAGTGTGAAAGAGGTACTGGCGGAGTTTCATCTAAAAGGGTTTGCTGATGCGCGTGTTATTGGTGAATTGAAAGAAGGTGACGCTGCGTTGTGGGTTAAATAGTACGAAAGGCCCGAGTGCTTATAACTTACTTACCCACAGAACGGCCGGATAATATCCAGGCCGTTTAGTAGGCATGTTATTTAGGGCCGGGTTAAATACAACACCACGGCATCATGCTCGGACACACGCATCGGCACACTGAAGTCACCGCTATTGTCTTCTCCGAAGTCAGCGTTGATTCGGGCGAATTCCGTGCGCAATTTGTAGCGACCATCTAACATGGCCCGGTTCACGAGAATATGATCGACCGCTGCGGCATTGCCTTCCCTAACAACCGAGTAGCGCTGATCTTTCGGCATTAGCGATGTCATGTTGGTCATTGGAAAGAGCCTCATTCCACTAGCCTTGCGGCCGGTGAGAAGACCCAATAGATTTTCGCGCCCGTCATTAAACTCGGAGCTTTCGAAGCCACCCATCATGACAATGCGTTCGCGAATGCTGGCCAGCTGTCTCGTCTGCAACAATGAAGCCAAGAACTGCATCTGGGCACGCCGCTTACTGCGAATATAATCGGTACGATTCGTCCAACCGTGTTTCGACTGATCAGCGTCATCAGCCGCCGTCATGGGCAACAATTGGTTGGTCACTATCGTCACGGTTTCACTGCCACCGTCTGCAGCGTTGAGTTGAGCCCGCAACAACAATGGAGGTTGATCAAACAAGGGTTCGCTGGAAGCGTTGGCATTTCTAAATGTTGCCGAACGGCCTTGTTCGATTGATGACAACACCTGTACCCGCGGAACACCTGGGCGAACCATGGCATTGCTGACTAAAAAGCCGAGGTTGCCTTTTTCCATTACCGCGCGATAACCCGGGTCCGTCTTGCAAGCGTCTGGGAACAATACGTTGCCGGCATTACTGTTAACGGACTCGGCAATATCGGAAAGTGTTGACAGGTTTTCAACCTCGGCAACACCAAGTATGTCTGGATTACGAACATAGGCGCAGATAACGTTGGCGGTTTTGGCCAAACGTAAGGTGTAAGCATTTCCTGTCAATACAGGTTCGTTTGTGGAAGGATCATCTTTGTCATCGAAGAAGCGTCTTGCGTTGATATTGCCGATGGTGAAGTCAGAGCTTCGTCGCACGCTTACCGGCCGTGGCGCGGCGCCCGCGACAATTTGCATCGCTGCACTTGGATCAGGAAGCAGCGTGTAGGAATCCGCGCCCTGAATCAAAACACCGACCATGCCGGTAATTTCGTCGCCGACATCTACCGATACTGCTCGTGAACCGATTTGTCCGGGCGTGTCGATATACAGACGTTCTGGATTGCCATCAAATACGCCAGATTCGCCGAAAGGCCGCGCTGTGCCATTTGTAACGCCATAGAAACGACCGTCGGAAACTGCAACAGCGCTTGCATCATCAACGCGTCCTCCGGCAGGTGATACCACCGACAATTTCGGTATGGATATACGCATTCCCTCATAGCGTTCCAGCCATGTAATGGACCGGTCCGGTCTGAGCATCGCTGAAGTTATAGCAATCGGTGCTGACAATTTATTGCTGGTTGCGATGGTTTTGACACGATCAGCCTGCAACGTTGTCGTCGTCAGCTCGCGAGCCCCCGAATGAAGGGCTAACTCCCTGACCATGCCAGCAACTTCAACCGAATTGCCGACCGCCAGCTTCCCAGCAATCGATGTGGCGGCGATAACAAATATTCCTTCCGATATTACAGAATCAAGATTGCGTTTTGCATCGGGTGTCTGCAGAAAAAATCCGTCTCGTCGCAGGGCGGTTACGATGCCTTGCACTTGCACCTGTTGTCCGACCATGGATGAAATTGGACCTACGCCCTGAATCGATGCGATGGCCGTAATGCCGGAAGAGTTTTCCGTGCTCGTATCGACATCCGAGTTCGTCAACGATGCATTGTCATCGTTGATGATCGTACCCTTCGCTTCGCCGCGTGCAATACCGGCGCCAGAAACACTGCTTACAATGACATTGAACAATTCGTTGTTCTCGACGCGGGTATCACCAAGTACTTTCACACCAAAGCTTGTGCTGGTTGCTCCAGCAGCAATCGTAATTACTCTGGTACTTACTGCACTATAGTCACTATTGGGCGTAGCTGCATTGCCAGTGGAATGAAGACTGCCGGTAGCGATGTTGAATGTCACACCACCCTGAGGTGCTGGCGCTGATAGCGACACAATAAAATCGGCGGTTCTGGCTCCTCTATTGCCTTCGATTACCGATGCATCTGCAATCGATAGCATTAACGGTGACGTGTCATCATTCACGATGGTGCCGGTCGCCTGCATATTTCCTGCAGTAGCACCAATGATATAACTCACATTGACCTGGAACATTTCGTCTGACTCCACATCGATGTCGCCGTTGATGACAACACTAAATGTTTTGAAAGTCTGCCCCGCGGCGATACGCTGCGCCACCAAACGATTAGCTACGAAATCTGTTTCAGAGCTGGCGGTTCCATCAACCGTCGTGATGTCGTAACCCACGGTCACTCCCGTAGGTGAGGATAACTGAACAGTGAAATTTGCCAGCTTTGTACCGTTATTGCCCTCGGTAATCGAAACATCGGAAATCGACAATTGCGGGTTTGAACTTGCGCCATCGTCATTGAGAATCCAGCCGGTTGGACTGGCTTGAGTCGTAGGCGAGCCGACAATGTTATGCACGTAAAGATTCAAAGCTTCATCCGGTTCGATCATGTCATCGCCATTGATCGTCACGCTAAAGGTTTTGCTGGTGGAACCTGCGGGAATGACTTGACCGATAAGTTGCTTTGCAACAAAATCACTGTCTGCTTCGGCCGATGAATCGATAGTAGTGATGTCATAGGTCACATCAACACTGGAGGGGATCGACAAGCGTACGGTAAAAGTCATTTCCTTCGTACTACCAGCTGCACCCTCTGCAACGCTGACCTCATCGACATAGAGTTCGGCAAAATCGTCATTGACTATCGTACCGACTCCCACGCCGTTGCCGATAGTTGCGCCAGCCACGTTAGTCAAAATCACGCTAAAGGTTTCGTCCGATTCCGTTGTGATATCGCCATTGATTGTGACGTTGAAGATTTGACTTGTCTGGCCGGCTGCAATGCTTTGTCCCGCTAGAATGCCGGCGACATAATCGCTGCCGGCAATTGCAGTCCCGTTTGCCGTAGCGATGTTGTAGGTAACTGGAGTGGCAATAGCTTCTAGCAAAGATATCTTGAAATTTGCTACTTTGCTGCCGCTGTTACCTTCGGTAATCGAAATATTCTCTACCGAGATGGCGGCACCATCATCGTTTTTTATTTTACCGATTGCCTGTGCATCGATTGTTTTTGCACCGGCCACATTACTGAGGTTAACCGTAAATGTCTCGCTCGCTTCAGGCAATGAATCACCGTTGATGGTAACGGAGAAGCTTTTACTGGTAGTTCCGGCTGGTATGGTTTGGCCGACCAACTGGCGGGCTACGTAATCGCTGCCTGCCGTTGCGCTGGCATTGGCCGTGCCGATGTCGAATGTCACCGCTGCAGCAGAAGCTGTCGATAGTTGAACCGTAAAGGTCGCCGTCTTCGTTCCGCTGTTGCCTTCGTCGAACACGACATCATTGATCGACAGAGATGGACCGACGTTATTGGCGGCCGAAAAAATAGTTATGTAATTTGCGTAGTGCTTTCCTATCAGAATGCGGCTTCTGGAGGCGTCATAGGCTAAATTCGACCCGTCACCATTCTTGCCGTCACCGGTGGGATAGCTGCCAATCACCGAGTTTTGTGCGGTGATTAGGCCGGAAAGACTTCCTGTTCCTAGGGTTACTGCGCCCACATCGCCCGCGACGGCACTATCGTATCCAGGCGTATAGACCAGATATCGACTATCGGGAAGCGCTATGACACCAGGAGTGATCAGTCCTCTGCAGACCATTTCGTTAGTAGTCGTTCCCAGCAGGGAATTTGCTACGGTAACCTCACCGACAACAGCCGTGCTTGCGGCAGACCATGTGATGGATCCGGCAGCACTGATGGCACCATTATCGCGACCCAACGAGCAAACTAGATAACTTCCATCGGCAAGCGGCACCGAATAGCCGTCTACTGCCAACGCAGTATCGAGAGCAAGGGCACCGGTCGTTCCGGTAGCGCCGTTTCCACGGGTCACCCATTCCCGACTTGAAACCACGAAGTCGCCATTGCTTAGCGCTATCACGCTGCTGACCCCGGGCACAGAGTTTGAGCTAGACACCAAGCCTGAATGGGGAGCACTTCCATCCACCCAAGTGGCGGCACCGACTGCAACACCTTCCTCGTTTTGCCACTTTGCACTTATGACGACGTAATTGCCGTTAGTAAGCGGCGTTATTTTCAAAGAGCCGGTAAGCCCGACCAAATCTTCCTGCGTCGAACCAGTCAGTGAATTACTTGCCGAAACTATGCCGACGGTGCCAACAGTGCCATTGCCCCAAGTAATGGCACCGAGATGCTGCTTCTGGCCATTGCCCCAGAAGGGTGTGCTGACGACATAGTTTCCGTTCGCCAGTGCCATCACGTTTTCATTACGATACGGCGGCGCGGCGCCGACAAACTCGTAATCGAAATCACCTATTAGGGAATTGACAGCCGATACGACACCCGTTAGGCCGGTATTGCCGTTAGCCCAGGTCACTGCACCACGGTTGATGCCCGAAGCACCTTCCCAATCGGAACTTGAAACAACGTAATTGCCGTTGGTCAATGGAACGACTAGAGGGTATCCGACATAATTTCCACTCTTACCACCAATAAGCGAATTGGAAGCCGAGATCCGGCCCGCGATTCCGGTTGTACCATTGCCCCATGTCACCGCACCGGTGTTTTGTTCGCCGCCATTATCCCAGTAACCATTTGCTACCACGTAGTTACCATTGCTAAGCGCAACGACGGAAGACTTGAATCCATCTGCATAGTTGGATCCGACCAATGAATTAGCTTCTGAAACTTCGCCATTGGTGCCAGTGGTGCCATTGCCCCAAGTGTAGGCGCCGGCATAATTTCCCCAGTTGAACGTGCTCACAACATAGTTGCTGTTGGTCAACGCAATGATCTTCGAGCCGACTCCATCACCGGCGTTTGTTCCCACCAACGAGTTGACAACAGACACCTGACCGACAACGCCCGAACTACCATTGCTCCACGTTGCTGCGCCGACACTTGCCATCGTGCCGTTTTTCCAACTACCACTACCGATGACATAGTTCCCATTTGCCAACACGGTGATGCCGCCGGAACCGATATTGTCGCCACTCGAAGTTCCAACTAGTGCATTGGATGCTGAAATTATTCCGGAAAGCCCGGAGGTGCGGCTTGCCCACGCCACCATGCCCAAGTTTGATGTGCTGCCGCTTTTCCACGAAGCATTGGCGATCAGATAGTTGCCGTTCTTCAGCACCACGATCTTGATGCTGGTATCGGCTACTGGGGTACTACAGTTCGATGGAACATAGCCAGGCGAAATGCCGGTTACTTTGCTGATTTGCGTTTGATTGGGGCTGTACAAATAGGCGGCGCCACCCGATAGATCGCATGGATCGGTGACGACGATATTGCCGTTCGGCAAAACGGCAATCGCTTGGCCAAATGCCACGCTACCGGCCGGGCCATTCCAATTCACCTGTGCCGCTTGACTGCCGGAAACTGCCAACAAGAAGATAGCGCCAAAAATGGACGACATGATCCGGCGGGAAACCGTTTTTCCCGCGATTGAAATTGCCATCTTTGGGCCTTGGGCTAATGAATGGCGGCATTGTACAGCAGCAGCTCCTAAGCCTTACGCGATCTAGTCCACGAAGCGGGCAATGCCAGCGCGCGAATCGGCCGGATTTACCGAGAGAAATAGACTACGAAGCTAATTGCTCAGATTGAAGATCACAGGCAACGGTCGATGCCAATACTGTGATTTAATTCTCTTTCCAATAACGCGCGCCGATAAAAATTACCCGCAACTGCTTCACAAAATTATCAACCAGCTCTTTTTCTGCGCGAACCTGTGATTTCGGCAAGTCGAGAATATCCGAGGCGGCATTCAACATGGTGGTGACGACGAGGCCGCAAATCATTTGCAGGCTCGGCATGGAGAGCTCGGTCATTGTTCCAAGTGCGCGCAAGTCATGTGCCATTTCGGAAGCGAAATGATTTTCTTCAGTGCGAATGGCATTGCGTAACACCTGCGAGCCACCGCCACGTTCACCCGCAATAAAGCGAAATACCAGTGATCGTTCTTCGACGAAGCGTTTGTAGATCAAGACCGAGCCACGCAGCATGTCGGTCGGTGGAATACCGTCGCGGCGGGCTTCTCGCAACAAACGACGCAGAGTAACGCCGCCCATTTCAACTAGCGCGAGACCCAATTGATCCATATCGCTGAAGTGGCGATAAAACGCCGCCGGAACGATGCCGGCTTCGCGAGTAATCTCACGCAAGCTCAAGGAGGTAAAACTTCGGCCTTCGCCGATTAGGCTCAACGCGCCTTCGCAGATGCGCTGTCGCGTGCGCTCTTTTTGCTCGATCCGAGTCGTGGCAGTCACCGGCGTTACGACTTGTTTACTGACGGACAAAGCGCTCTCCAAAGGCCTAAGAACAGCCATTTGGCTGAATGAGCAGTATAGACGATAGGCGAATTGTCATATTTAGGGTTGAAACTCTAGGACTATTGAGTAAACATATGTTTACTGTAATTCAGGGCCTCGACATGAACAAGCCGCAAGCCAAGCCTAAAACCCGACATTCACCTGTTCGCCAGTTTCTGCGGCACCCGCTCTGGGCACCGCTAAACCAGCGTTCGGGTTGGGATCGTTTGGCTACTTCGCTCAATCCTTTATGGTCTTTGATGGAAGCTCGCGCTCGGGTGTTGAAAATTGTTGATGAAGCGCCCGGCGTGAAAAGTATCTGGCTGAAACCGAACGCCCGCTTTAAGGGTTTTCGTCCTGGCCAACATGTGTTGCTGGAACTGGAAATCAATGGCGCGCGTCATTCCCGCTGTTTCAGTTTTTCCAATGCACTGGGCAAAGACGGCTTGATCCGCATCACGATCAAACAGAAAACCGATGGCCCGGTTTCAGGCGCGGCACATGCATTGCAAATCGGGCAAATCGTTCGCCTGAGTCAAGCCCAAGGCGAATTCGCCCCGCGTTCAAATGACAGTCAATTATTGCTGCTCAGCGCAGGCAGTGGCGTAACGCCGATGATGTCTTTGCTGCAGGCAATGGTGAATGAAAATTCAACTCGCGATGTGGTTATCGTGCATTGCGGTCGTACCGATGCTGATGTGGTTTTTGCAAATGAATTGCAAACATTGGCCACGCAATCTTCAAACATCCGCGTGTATTTGCATACGACTGAAACCAATGGTCATGTTGATGCTGACTTAATTTCGCAATTGGTTCCGGATTGGAACGAACGTGAAACTCTACTTTGCGGACCTGATGGTTTCATGCAAACCATCGAAAAAATGTACGCCGATGCTGGCCGCAGCCAATTTCTGCAAAGCGAAAGTTTTGGCCGTCGTGCTGCACCGATTGATCCCGATGCTGCCGAGCACATGATTACTCGCGGCGATACCGAGCAAGTGTTCACCGTGCAGGCCGGACAAAATCTGTTGGATGGCGCCGAAGCCGCCGGTTTGCAGCCGAAATTTGGCTGCCGACGCGGTATTTGCCGCACCTGCCAATGTTTGAAACGCAGCGGCACCGTGACCAATGTTCTGACTGGCCAAATATCCGGGCCCGGTGAAGAACTGATTCAACTTTGCATTTCCACCCCGAACAGCGCACTCGATATCGTTCTCTAATTTCAGGAATTATTTATGATGTTCAAAACACGATTGGAAGGCGAAGCACTGGCAGGCTTTGAAGCCGAGCTCGATGCATTGCGATTGGAAGTATTGAATGACATCGGCGAACGCGATGCGAAGCATATTCGCAAAATGCGCCATATTGTTCAGGCATCCGCGATTGTCGGTCGTGGCTCACTGATGTTTGGTTTCGGACCAATCAGCTGGGTTGCCGGCGTGATTGGTTTGTCGTTGGCGAAGATTCTCGAGAATATGGAAGTCGGTCATAACGTGATGCATGGTCAATACGACTGGATGAATGATCCCTCATTGAATTCGCAAACCTACGAATGGGATATCGTCTGTGATGGCGACCATTGGCGGCATTCACACAATGTTGAACATCATAATCACACCAATGTGCTCGGGATGGATCATGATTTCGGCTACGGCATGTTGCGTCTAACTGAATCACAGAAATGGACGCCATCCACCTTGCTGCAACCGTTTTGGTATCTGCTACTGGCGATGAATTTTCAGTGGGGCGTGGCGGTGCATGACATCAAGATCGGCCGCTTCGTTAAAGGCCGCATGAAATACGCGGAATTCCGTGAACGCTTGCAACCGTTTTTGAAAAAGGCCGGTCTGCAATTATTCAAGGATTATGTTTTATTCCCAGCGCTCGCCTTCTGGCAATGGCCGCGGGTGTTGCTTGGCAATCTGGTGGCCAATCTAATCCGCAATCTTTGGACCAATGCGATTATTTTCTGCGGTCACTTTACCGAAGACGTGCAAACCTACACACGTAAAGAAGTAGAAGACGAAACTCGCGGCCAATGGTATTTGCGTCAAATCCAGGGCTCCAGCAATTTGGAAGGCAGCCGCTGGTTTCATTTGTTGACCGGGCATTTAAGCCATCAGATCGAACATCATTTGTTTCCAGATTTGCCGGCGCCGCGTTATGCCGATATCGCACCGCGTGTGCAGGAAATTTGCGCGCGTTATAACGTGAACTACAACACCGGTGGTTTCTGGAAGCAGTATGCTGGCGTGATCATACGCATCTTCAAGCATGCACTGCCGACAAGACGTCGCTTGGTGCAAGCATCGCAAACATAACAACTCGTCATCCCCGAATGCTCCTGTCGGGGACCCAGCGATTTTATGCATCGATGCAGCGGCACTGGATCCCTGCCTGCGCAGGGACGACAAGTTTTGTGTTTTCCGCAATCTGAAAGATTCCCGGATTGCGTCGCACTGCATCCGAGCTACATGGCTAACCGTAGGAGGGCCCTCGGGCCCGACCTATTCCATCACGTCGATATGTGTCGCCCGCAAGCGGCCTCCTACTTTGCTGCATTGCTGTCTTCGTACCGTATCAATTCGCGCAAACCGAAAACCGGTGGATAACGCCTGGTAATTAACGCGGTTCCAAACAGTACGTCCCAGAAAAAAATGAAGTTGCCATAGTTGCCGCGATACCATTGTTTTCAAAATCAAATATAAGGGGTAAACAGCACCGAAACCCAGGTAGATAAGATAGGCACTGATCCACAAGCCGGGCATCATCGCGGAATAGAAGGCGTTGTTTCGATAAACGATACGAATGCCCATATGCGGCGCGGAATGATGCGCCCTGTGCAATGGCCACAGAACAGAGGTGTGTGAAATTCGGTGCCACCAATATTGTGTTAAATCATCGCCGAGTAAAAAAACACCGAACATCGCCCATAGTGGCCAGCCCGATAACGACCCCGCCAAACCGGGCGTCAGCCTATCGGCAAAGTACATAACGATCTGCAAGATGGCCCGATAGATGACCGCTAACAACAATAGGCTGATGACGACCTCCAGCGTGGCATCTTCACGAGTGGCCTTCTTGCTTTTGAGTACGCCGCGCATGGCTTCCATACTGGCAAAGCCGATAAAAATAAAGAAGATGACAATGGCAGGATGTTGCGAAATCCAGTGCAGCATGAAGTGGCCCTCCAGCAGTTCATTGATCGAGTGTGGACAAGCCCTTCATGGTTGGCGATGATTCGACTTACCTGATTTGTGATTCGACATTCCCGATAGTGAATATCGTTTTCCTTAGCCGCGCAACACCGAATGCATTGCCGATCAGGAAAATCGAATTTTCTTTTCCTGCGCAGGCCGCTTTGCAAGCCTACGAAAATCGTTTCGGGCTTATTCCATTATTCGATTCGACTCGCAACTGCACTGAGTTCGATGCCGCAATACTCGATTGGCCTTTGCTTACCCGCGATGAATACATGCATGGAATTCTCGATAGGATAGTCAGGGCAGAATTGGGTGCTGGGAAAATACCGGCAACCGTGCCAGCTTCGCATATCGAGAATGCATGCCGCGAAATTCTGAAAATTTTTCTGCTTGGCTCTACGCCAAGTATTGAGGCTGTGGCTCAGAAATGTGGATGCAGTATAAAAATACTTCGGGACCGGCTGGCTCGCGAAAGCAAGACTGTCAGACATTTGCTGGATGAAGTAAGACGCGATTTGGCAAGCGAACATTTGTCGCGTGGCTTATCGGTAAACGAGACGGCCTATCTGCTAGGTTTTTCGGAACCTTCGGCATTTCAACATGCCAGCAAACGCTGGTTTGGCATGTCCCCAGGTGAGCTTCGAAAAAATTTAATGAAAACATCCATCAAGAAAGCGTGATCGAATACCGGGATAGTGCTGTACTGCTTCGGTATCTTTCTATAAAGCCGTCGTCCCCGAACGCTCTTGTCGGGGATCCAGCGACTTCGGACACCAAAGGGCGACACTGCGTTGGCCAGCTAAACTGTTGAAAAGCCCTTCCGATTGGGCGGGAAAGACGAATTTATATTCACCGCATAACAACCTGAAAAATTCCCGGATTACGTTGCACTGCATCCGGGCTACGTCTCTCCATTGTAGGAGGGCCCTCGGGCCCGACCGATTCAATTATGTTGATGTCGGTCGCCCGCAAGCGGCCTCCTACGAGGTCGCCAAACATTTTTTAAATCACATCCCAGGCATAGCTGCCGCGCTCCAGAATACTGGCCGCTAAACGCTCGGTCACTGCATCTTCGTTATGCTCAAAGCCGCGTCGATTACGGGCCATCCGACGACGCGCTTGCCTACTGAACAATCCGGCAATATCGAGCGCTTGCGCTGCCGCTGGATGCCCCTGTTTGAGCAAACTGTCGGCACGCGACAATACGCACAAACCGACGAACAAATCGATGGTGATATCGGCAATGCGTTTCTGTGCGTGTTGCTGATCGGCGATGGCCTTGCCATGCTGCCGCAATAATTGGTCGGAGGCTTTCGACAACTCGACTGCATATTTTTCATAGATAGCGGCATATTTTTGCAATGCGGGTTCCAGCGTGTATTTGATCTTATCGGTGCCGTAACCAGTCGCTTCACGCATACGTCGGCTTGTGTAGTCGCCGAGCACGCCAAAGCCCTTGATTGGATCGTTGAAAATATCACCCACTGCCGTCTTGAGCTCAACAAGACCGGTGCCAACACCTTTCAAACCCGATAGCGCAATGTACAAACGCAAAATTTCGTTGGTACCTTCGAAGATCGAAAGAATGCGGGTATCTCGCGTGATTTGCTCGTACGGAAACTCGCGCATGTAGCCGTTGCCGGCGGCGATTTGCAATGCTTCATACGATGCGCGTTGTACGGCTTCACTGGCGAAGACTTTGCTGATCGCCGCTTCCACCGAATAATCGGTGCAGCCACTGTCGATCATGTGCGCGACCATCCAGACCGTACTCTCAGCGGCGAAACAATCGACGGTCATCTGTGCAATTTTCTCTCGCACCAGACCAAATTCGGCGATCGGTTTATCGAATTGTTTGCGGTCTTTCGCCTGCGCGCTCGCCATTTTTATCAGCGCTTTGATGCCACCAACGGCGCCGCCACCCAAGCCAGTACGACCACTATTGAGAATGCTCATCGCGACCTTGAAACCTTTACCTGCGGTACCCAGTACATTTTCTGCCGGAACGTGTACATCGGTAAAAGATACCGTCGTTGTGGACGAAGCACGAATGCCCATCTTGTCTTCATGCGGTCCGTGTTCAACGCCTTTCCAGCCCGCTTCGACAATAAATGCCGTGACCTTGCCTTCGGGTGTGTCGGTCTTGGCAAACACGGTATAAAAACCGGCAATGCCGCCATTGGTAATCCAGATTTTTTCGCCATTCAAAATCCAGCTACCGTCATCGCTACGCACTGCTTTGGTGCGAATTGCGGCCGCATCGGAACCCGCCCCGGATTCCGTCAAACAAAACGCAGCGATCAATTCGCCACTGGCCAGCTGTGGCAAATAGCGTTGCTTCTGCTCGTCGTTGCCAAATAGCAGCAGGCCTTTCATGCCGATCGAACTATGCGCACCGATGGTCAGCGAGACCGAGGTGTCATGACTACTGGTTTGCCCGAGTACGCGCGCGTAGGCGCCATTGGATAATGCCAGGCCACCGTATTCTTCCGGAATAATCAAACCGAATAAACCCATATCGCGGAGCGCCTGAATGAATTCTTCCGGCTGCTCGGCATTGCGGTCATATTCTTTCAGGTCGGCCGTCTTGTCCTTGAGAAATTGGTCAATCGCATCGGTCATGGCACCGAGCATTTCGCGATCACGCTCGGCAATCTGCGGATACGGAAACAAATGCTCGTCAAGTATATTTCCGAAAAATAACTGCTTCGCCGCGCTTTCATCAAGATGCATGGATAAACCCTTGTTTACAGAAACTTCAGAGGTGCTACTGGCCATGAGTTGTCTCCGTTGAGCAATACTGTTGCAGTTAATTGGGAAGTGTAATTTGTGTTGGACAATGATCCGATAAAGACAGAGTCACTGTCGCAACACCTTTGTTATTCATGGTAGCGCTCGATGAACCCGGTGCAATCGCAATTTTTTCCGCATTCGATACTGCCACGCCCGCATTCCAAGTATTGCTGATCAACATCTGGTCAAGTGCGACCGGATTACGGCAGCCCATGGCAGCGCCGAGTGTTTTCATTTCGTCTGATGACAATCGCAGCAATTTTGCTTTTGTGCACAAGGCATTCGTCGAATCGCTTTTGTTGCAACTGGCTGAGACTAAGGTCATCGCAGATTGCATTGGCATATTGTCATTGACTTCCGATAGCAACAAACGAACACGCGTTTCGGAATTCCGTGGCGCAGTCGGTGCGCTTGCATCAACACGAGCAGACAGGGTTTTTGCCTGGTCGTATTCGTGCCAGAGATCACGATTGAAATCACCCATTACGATAAACCGGTCAAACGTCGTCGCTGTGGTTTCGATCCAGTTTTCCAGCGGCCGTATTTGTTGATGCAACACTAGGCAATCTTTTTGCGTGGATTCAAGCTGGCCGCGCTGTTGTTCGTTTTTTTCCAGCGGCGAGACGCAGCTGCTCTTCAAGTGCACATTGAGGAATGCGGTTTTCTTTCCGTTGATATCAATTGCGAGTCGAAGCCCCGGACGCGGGCGGCGTTCGCCAGCATTTTCTGGCAATGACAAGGCATCGTATTTTTCACAAACACCTTTTGATTTGGCGAGCGATTTTTTCCAGGCAAAGGCAAGCCGTTGCACGGAATATCCCGCATAGGAACAGACTTGGTATTTATTTGCCGCTTTTCCCAGCACTTCTTTTATCGCGGCTTCGCCGGACACTTCCTGAAAGGCGATTACATCGGGTGAAATTTGAGCAATGGTTTTTGCCAGTGCAGTGCCGCGATTTTTGAAAGCGACTTCCGTCACGTTGATCACTTTTCGAGCGTCATCTTCATAAACATTGCACGGCGGCATGCTTTCGATGTTCCAGGGCAATTTGATATCGGCATCTCTTGGACGCCAATCCATTTCCCAGCCAGTTTTTGCCTGTGTATTTTTGGATTTGAGCCAAGTCTTATTTTGATCAAGCTGGTAACTTGTATTGCAAGCAGCTATCCAGCTTTTCGCTTCGGCCTGGCTTAAATGCCAGCCCAGATTCCAGCTAGCCAATTTCAATTCGGCTGCTGCGCCTTGGCCGGACAGCACGAGCAGCGTTGTGAACAAAACAAAACCAAATCGATTCATTACGGAGGTTTCCTTGATTGCCAGGGCAACAAAATAGCACTTGCAGCGATATTTAGAATGACGCTTTGGTCATGGTAACAAGATGGGGCTGCCGCCAAGGAGTGACATGGCAAAAATGGCGCGCCCGACAGGAGTCGAACCTGTGACCCTTGCCTTCGGAGGGCAATACTCTATCCAGCTGAGCTACGGGCGCGTGGTGCTGCATACCGTCCTAGTTGATCGCGGCGGTCGGGCATTGTAACCCAGTCCGCGTTGAACCCGGTGTTCCAAATTGGCTAAATAAGTTCGGAAGGATCAAGCAGTAGTGGACAGCACAAGCTAATAGCGAAAAATTTATTGCGCTGTCTAAGAATCGCTACTGTTAATCCCTATCTACAATTCGCCATCGCCGCACAAGGACGATAACGTCGCGATGTTTACTAACGTCGTGATGCCTTAGCTGCGTTTAAACATGGCAGCATCGATAATCGACCATAAGTGAATAATCCAGCCCATTAAAATCCACCACAGCACGGCCGCCAGCACGAACATTACTAGTGCTTTCAGGACCCGGCCTTGCACCAATTGCCCGAGTCCAGGAATAAAAAAGCTGCAAACCGCTGCAATGACATTGCCGCTAGAACCTTGACCGTTACTCATAACGCGCTTCCTTTGTGGCTAATCCAGTGGCAAAAAGTATAACTCGTTGATAGCCTGATCTTCCGTTAACCTATGCTAATGAATATTGACCGTCTCAAAGCTCTGGTTCGAGAACGCACACCGCATTATTGGGCACTAATACGTGCTGACAAACCGGTCGGCGTGCTCTTGCTGCTTTGGCCGACTTGGTGGGCCTTATTTCTAGCTGCCGACGGCCTGCCGTCGATCAAGGTTTTGCTTATTTTCACGTTTGGCGTCTGGCTAACACGCTCGGCCGGTTGCATTGTCAATGATTACGCCGACCGCTGGCTCGATGGTCAGGTAAAACGCACGCAGCATCGGCCTCTAGCAACGGGAGCCGTGTCCTCGCGTGAGGCTCTGATTTTATTTTGTGCCTTGATGCTGGTCGCCTTTGGCCTGGTCTGCATGACCAATAGGCTCACGATTTATATGAGCGTGATTGCGATTGTTCTGGCCGCGACCTATCCGTTTTTAAAGCGCTACACCTATTTGCCTCAAGTGTATTTGGGCATCGCTTTTGGCTGGGGAATTCCGATGGCTTTCACCGCCATTCAGGGCAAGATCCCTAACGAGGCCTGGTTATTATTCTGCGCCAATCTATTGTGGACCACCGGTTATGACACTTGGTATGCCATGGTAGATCGTGATGACGATATTCGCATGGGAGCAAAATCGACCGCGATTTTATTTGGCGATGCCGATTTGATTGCGCTGGGTGTTTTATACACCGGGTTTATCTGGGCCATGATTTTACTGGGTCGCGGCACAAACCTCGGCGTGAATTTCTATATCAGCGTTGTCGTCGCCTCTGGATTTATCGCTTACCAGTTTTATCGCGGCAAAAGCCGGAAACGTGAAGATTGCTTTGCCGCGTTTTTGAATAACCAATGGGTGGGCTTGAGTATTTTTGCCGGCATTGCGCTCGACCTGCTGGTCCGCACATGACTTTTGATACGCGACGAAAAACCCTCGCTGCTTTTTAATGGCGGCATTATTTCTGGAGTACGCCATGCGCCTTGCCTTGTTGTCATTGGTTTTACTCCTCAGCGCCTGCGCCTCTGCACCGGTTGCCCGCACCCATATAATTCCGGCTGGCTGGGAAAGCACTTACGATGATTATCATTATTCACCGGCAGTGCGCGTTGGCGATACCGTCATTGTTTCGGGAATTCCCGCGATGCAAGGCGATAATTACGAAGCCAAGATTGGTTTCATGTTCGAAACCCTGAAAAAAACGCTGGCCGCTTCCGGGGCTGAATTAAGCGATGTGGTCGAAATCAATACCTTCCATGCACAACCAAAAAACACGGCAGAGTTTCAGGCAGAGTTTGAGGTATTCAAGAAAATCCATGCCCAATATTTCAAAACGCATTATCCGGCTTGGACCGCAGTCGGCACCACGGCTTTATTGGCCGATGGCGCTCCGGTGGAAATGCGGGCGATGGCCATAGTCGGTTCAGGCCAAAATCCAAAGAAAGTGGCTGCGTACTCTAAATAATTGTTCGTGAACCAATCAAGGTGTCGCAACACGCGCTATCACCCAAATATCCACTCGCTTTACACCCGCTTTCAATAGCACTTTCGCGCATTCATGCACAGTGGCACCGGTAGTCATCACGTCGTCAATCAAGGCAACATGCCCAGGCATAACGTGTTGACTGGCGACAAAGGCATTTTTCAAATTATGGCGGCGTTGAGTGGCGTCCAGGTAACTTTGCGCGGCGGTATTGCGCGCTCTGATCAATAAGTCCGATCGCAACGGCAGGTCTTTATGCTTGGCTATCATTTTCGCCAACTCCAGCGCCTGATCAAAACCTCGTTGTCGTAAACGCTTGGCATGTAATGGCACCGGCACTAGAACATCGGGTCTATCAATAATGGTAGTTTTTCTGCAAAACAGTTCGGCCAATAGACGTCCGGCGGCCAGGTCTTGATGAAATTTAAGGCGTGGCACCAGGGTCGATATCGGTATCTGGTATTGCATCGGTGCCACGGTAGTGGTGAAAGCCGGTTCGCGTTTTATGCAGAAGCCACAAGCCGGTGCGGGCGCAGCCATCGGCAAGGCACAGCGTGAGCAGGCCAGCGGGTTGTTGGGGAGCTCGCGCCAGCAAGCCTCGCACAGGTCTATATCGCCCATACCGGCTTGTTCGCAGAGCAGGCAATGGGCAGGCAATAGCGACCAAGTGAGCATTTTGCGTATGCCGTCCACTTTTATCGGCAGCTTTGGGTTGACAGAAAAGTCCATGCTGACCAGACTGCCCGTCTTTACATTGCTTTGCTGTCAGGGAATCCCTATGTCTGCTGTCATCCGAAAACACTGGTCGCGCGAAGAAGTGCTGGCCCTGATGAATCTGCCATTCCCCGATTTGATGCATAGTGCCGGCCAAGTCCATCGCGAGCACTTCAAGCCACAGGAAGTTCAGGTCTCCACTTTATTGTCGATTAAAACGGGCGGCTGTCCCGAAGACTGCGCCTATTGCCCGCAGGCCGCGCGTTACAACACCGGTCTGAAGGCTCACAAATTGCTGACACTCGATGAAGTCATCGAAAAAGCGACACAGGCGAAAAATGCCGGAGCGACCCGTTTTTGTATGGGCGCGGCCTGGCGTTCGCCGAAAGACAAAGACGTGGCAAAAGTCGCCGAAATGGTCAGTGCCGTCAAAGCATTGGGCATGGAAGCTTGCGCCACTTTGGGTATGTTGAGTCCGCCACAAGCCGACACTTTAAAACAAGCCGGTTTGGACTATTACAACCACAACCTTGATACCGCGCCGGAACAATACGGCGACATTATCAAAACCCGTGAATACCAAGACCGTCTGGACACGCTCGAAAACGTACGCCAGGCCGGATTAAAAACCTGCTGCGGTGGCATTGTTGGCATGGGCGAAACTCGCGAACAACGGGCCAATTTATTGCACAGTCTAGCCGCACTGCCAGAACATCCCGGCTCGGTGCCGATTAATCGATTGGTGCAAGTCGAAGGCACGCCTTTACATGGCACCGCCATGCTCGATGCCTTTGAGTTTGTTCGTACCATTGCGGTGGCTCGCATCATCATGCCGCAATCAATGGTGCGTTTGTCGGCAGGCCGTGCCGAGATGAATGAAGAATTGCAGGCGCTATGTTTTCTGGCCGGTGCCAACTCTATTTTCTATGGTGAAAAATTGTTGACGACCGGAAATCCGGATGTCGAGGCCGATCAAGCCTTGTTTGCCCGTTTAGGTTTGCGTTCAATGCCCTTGGTCGAAGAAAGTAAAACCGTGCATGCCGATGTCTTGTGCAGCGACAAAACCCAATCCTGCGCCGCCTAAGACCATGCCCCGCATTCTGATCAACGATAAAGTCAAAGCCGAGAAACAGGCGCGCATCAACACGCAGTCGGTTCGGCAGCGCCGAATAATTCAGGCGCGCGATGGGGTTATCGTGAAATGCGACGGCAAAGAACTGATCAATTTCAGCAGTAATGATTATCTGGGTTTATCGCAACATCTTGATGTCGTATCGGCATTGCAGGAATCAGCCGCGTATCACGGTGTTGGCAGTACCGGCTCGGCACTGGTCTGTGGTTATCACCAAGAACATGCGAGTCTGGAAAAAGAAATTGCCGAATGGCTCGGTTATGAAAAAGCCCTGTACTTCGGCAGTGGTTATCTTGCTAATTTAGCCGTGATGCAAAGCTTGCTGGGTGCAGGCGATGTGTGTGTGCAGGACAAGCTCAATCACGCCTGTCTGCTCGATGGCGCGCGTTTGGCATATTGCGAATTAAAACGCTACCCACATGCCGATGTGTCGGCGGCCTTACGTCAACTCACCAGTCATCGTGACGGTGCTGCGATGCTCGCAACCGATTCGGTCTTCAGTATGGACGGCGATATGGCGCCATTGCTGGATCTGGTTCTACTAACACGTTCGCAAGACGCCATGTTGTATGTCGATGATGCCCACGGCATTGGCGTACTGGGACCAGAAGGTCGCGGCAGCGCTGCTGCTGCAAAACTGTCCAGTAAAGAAGTTCCTTTATTAGTGTTGCCAATGGGCAAGGCCTTCGGTGGACAAGGTGCGGTGCTTTGCGGTAGCGAAGCTATTATTGGCCACATCTCAGAAACCGCACGCCCGTATTTATTCAGCACTGCGCCACCGCCGGCAATGGCGGCCGCGATGCGGGCCAGCCTGAAACTGATTCGCACCGAGCCTTGGCGTCGAGCAAAACTGGCGTCTTTGATTTCGCGGTTTAGACGCTCAGGTATGCGCCATGGCCTGCCATTGCATGATTCACAAACTGCGATTCAACCGATCATGCTCGGCGACAATCACAAAGCATTGAAAGTCGCAAAATCCTTGGAGGCCCAGGGTTATCTGGTCAGTGCGATTCGGCCACCGACGGTGCCCGAAGGCCAAGCACGTCTGCGAGTGACCTTGACTGCCTTGCATAGCGAAGAACATGTCGATGGTTTGATCAAGGCGTTGGCATTTGCTTTAGATGAGCGCAAGTCCGCAGAAAATAACACCGAAGAAAACATCAGTAGCTAAATGCATATCGAGCAACGCGGTACCGGCCCGGCGCTGGTGATGATTCATGGCTGGGCCATGCATTGCGATATTTTTTCGCCTCTGATTTCATTACTGGAAAAAAATTTCACCTGCTATATGGTGGATTTACCCGGGCATGGTCGGAGTCTGGATGACCATTCAAGTTTGAATTTGACTGCCATCGCAAAAGATATTTCGCACCGAACACCGCAGGCTTTCTGGTGTGGCTGGTCGCTCGGTGGTTTGGTCGCCTTGCATGCGGCCCAACACCATTCGATGAACGGATTGATTATGTTGTGTGCTTCGCCGCATTTCGTCAAAGCAGCACATTGGCCACACGGCATGGCGGCATCGGTGTTCACCGGCTTTGCCAACGATTTGAAAAATGATTATCGCGGCACCCTGGATCGTTTTATTAGCCTGGAAGCACAAGGCTCGGACCAGATGCGCGAAGAATTACGGGTATTACGCGACGCCGTATTTGCCTTCGGCGAACCGGCTGAACGGGTACTTTGCGAAGGCCTCGAATTGCTGGAAACTACCGATCTGATTCAAGCTTGTTCCGATTTAAAAATACCCAGTTTGTGGTGTGCCGGAAAACGTGACCGTTTGGTGTCACCTTTGGCAATGCAAACGGCAAGCGCCATGGCGAGCGGAGAATTTTTAGCAATTCAGGGCGGCGGCCACGCGCCGTTTTTAACGCATGCCGATCAACTCGCCACCGCCATTACCGATTTTTATAAACGCCTCGCATGAAATATTTTCGCGCCCCGATCTTGTTTGACAATTCCTCGCTACGACGCAATTTTGGTCGTGCTGCAAGCAGCTATGCTCAGGTGGCGGTGTTACAGCGGGAAGTAGAAACACGCTTGATCGAACAACTGGGTTTTCTGGAAGATCGTCAACCGACGCGAATTTTAGACCTAGGTTGCGGCCCAGGCCGCGCCAGCGGCCTGATGAAAAAACGCTGGACCAAAGCCCAAGTGATCGCCATTGATGCGGCATTGCCGATGCTGCAAGAAGTCCCGAAACAAACACGTTTCTGGCGCCCAATAAAACGTGTCTGCGCCGATGTAGCGCAACTGCCGATTATCGATGCCAGTGTCGATGTGATTTTTTCCAACCTGTGTCTGCAATGGGTCAATGACTTACCGGCAACGCTGGCAGAATTTCGCCGTGTATTAAAACCCGATGGCCTGCTTTTATTTTCAACTTTCGGACCCGACACTTTATTGGAACTACGCGAGGCCTATTGGCAAGCTGGTGAAAAAAATCCGCCACTCAGTCCGTTCGCTGCCATTCAACAAATTGGCGATGCGATGTTGGCGGCCGGCTTTAAGAATCCGGTGCTCGATCGCGAGCTGTATCAACTGACCTATTCCGATGTTCGCACGCTAATGAAAGAACTCAAGGCCATTGGCGCCACCGATGCAAGGCCATCGCGTAGTCGTGGCATGGCGGGTAAAACACGCTTGCAAAACATGAGCACTGCCTACGAAAAACTACGCAGCAATGGAGTTTTGCCCAGTAGCTGGGAAGTCGTTACCGCAATGGCCTGGGGCCCGGAACCCGGGGTCTCGCGTCGCGAACAAGGTGCGGACATTGCGAGCTTTCCGGCGGATAGAATTCCGATTCGAAAACGCGAATGAATTTGCGGGCGGGTCGGGCCTAGAAGGCCCTCCTACAAAATCATGGTCTTTCCGTAGAAGGGCCTTCTAGGCCCGACCAGGCGCGACAACGAAATTTACCACGGCAATGAATCCAGATCCACATTGCCACCGGTAATAATCAAACCAATTCGTTTTGACTTGAAGCGGCTTTTATTATTGATTAAAGCTGCCAGCACCGTTGCACACGAGGGTTCGACCAGAATTTTTAATCGCTCCCAGATCAAGCGCATTGCAATGATGGTTTCTTCATCGCTCACGGTAAAAATTTCAATCTGCCGTGCCTGCATAATCTGCAAATTAATTTCACCGACCGTTGCTCGTAGTCCATCGCAAATCGTGTTCGATACAATACTGGTAATACGTTTATTCATGCGAAGCGATTCATAGGCATCGGCTGCACCGCTTGGCTCGGCTCCAAGCACACGACAACTGCCCAACTTGCCGGCCACTGCGATTGCCGTGCCACTAATCAAGCCACCGCCGCCAACCGGTGTAATCATGTAATCCAGATCGCCACTTTGCTGCAGACACTCCAAAGCTGCCGTGCCTTGGCCTGCGATGACATCAAGGTTTGTGTAGGGGTGAATCATGCTGGCGCCGGTGCTTCGACGGATTTTCTCGGCGGCATCGTCACGTGCCTGCATGGTATTGGCACAAAAACTAATTTTGCCGCCGGCTTGTTCGATCGCTTTTAACTTGGCCCGATTGGCGCCTTCCGGCACCACGATAGTGGCAGGAATGTTTCGAGTTTTTGCAGCCAAGGCCAAGGCGGCGCCATGATTGCCGGAGGAATGTGTCACGACACCATTCGCTGCTGCTTGCGCGCCTAAATTCCAGACTGCATTGCAAGCGCCGCGAAATTTAAATGCGCCTGCACGTTGAAAGTTTTCACACTTGAAAAACAACTGGGCATCGACCAGCTCATTTATCGATGCGGACTGCAAAACCGGCGTAACGTGAGCATGCGGTGCGATGCGTGCAGCCGCAGCCAGCACATCATTAAAATCCGGCTTTGTGCTTTCAGTATTCATTTCATCTTGTCCGTTTAATCATATTCAGCTTTTTTCTGTCCAAGCAAACTACTCAGGCTTGAGCCAATCATTACCAGCACGGCACCGACATAACCCAGCGTAGTCACATGCTCCGAGGCAACGGTGCTGGGCGATATCGAATGCACTATCGCAACAACCGCCAAACACAGCAACGGCGTTACCGCCAAAATAGCCGATACCCGCGATGCCTGCCAATGCACTAGTGCTTCGGCAAAGGCGCCATAGGCGACGAGAGTGTTGATGGCGCAATAAGCCAATGCCCAGGCATGCTTGCCATCCAGCGCCAATATTTTTTGTGGCTCGGCAAAAGGCAGTAACAATAGCGTTGCCACCGCGTAGATGAAAAACAAAATTGTCTGTGAACTTAAACGCAGTAATAATTGTTTTTGAATCAGTGCATAACCAGCCCATACCACGGCGGCGAAAATAACCGAACCCGAACCGATTAAATACGTCTGGGTTCCCAGTGCGGCGCCTTTGAGTTGATCGCTGAAAAACAAAGCAAGGCCACAGGCAATAATCGCCAAGCCGCACCATTGCCCGAATTGATAAGCTTCACGGAATATGAAAATCCCGCCAAGAGCCATCAACAGGGGTGCAAGCTGAATCAGTAATTGTGCATTGGCAGGTGTGGTGTACTGCACACCCAGCAAATAAAAAACATAATTACCGATTAACAATAATGCCGCTGCGGTTAAATGCCACCAGCGTTTGCCGTCCAAGGTTTTGAATACTGATAAACCGCCACGCCAGCTTAGCCACGCGAACATCACCATGGTTGCCACCAGAAACCGGAACCAAGTAAGTGTCATCGCATCGAGCTGCTCGAGTGTTACTTTCAAGGCAACCGGCAAACTCGCCCAGCAGGCGGCAGTAATGATGGCCAGCAATAAGCCCAATCGCCAACGGCCCGACGCTTGATGTAAGGCCATGGTTCATCCTTGAGTGCGCTGTATTGCACATTCTAACATTGTGCGTGATTTAGCTAAAAATTAAGTCCTTATTCACTCGCTTTGCAGGACACTGGCTATCACTCTGGGGTCTATTATGAAAATCAAGCTCGCGCTCCCGCTGCTCGTACCTGTCCTTATCATGCTCGGCACTGCCGGTTGCGTGACGAGCACCGATAGTTATACCCGCGATATTGTTTATCGCGACGGTAGTTATTATTCGCCGGCAGATGAGGAAAATGGTGATTACTATTACGAGCCTGAGCCGGATTATTCGTACTACGACGATAATTACTATTACGGCTTCAATTCAGGCTACTACGGCAACTCCTGGTACCGAAGTCATGCTTCGTCGGGTTGTCGTTTAGCCTACCGCTATGATCGTTATTGCGATAACAGCTGGGGTAATTCCTTTCTGAACTTCGGTGGCTTGACCATTATTTTCGGTAATTCGAATCACTATGGTTACGGCTATGGCTATCCTTATCACAGCTATTATGGCGGCTATCCTTATTACGGCTGGAGTACGCCTAGACCAAGGCCACGCAACAACGACCCAATTCCAATGCCAAAGCCGGGCAGACCCGTCAACCCGACACCCGATTATGGCTTCAATAATGGCCCCGGTATGCGTGTGCCAGGCGAACCCATTCGCATGCCGACCAAGCCTGGTCTGGTGGATCAAAACCCGGTCGAGCCAGCAATCGAGCCGCAAGAGCAGGAAAACCTGAACCCCTACACTCGTACGCGTGAGCGACGCCCGAATATTCGTCCGGAAACCTGGCGTAATAATCGCGATGGCAATACTGAAGAAGGTATGGTTATCCGCAATCGTCGCCCAACGAGACCAATCACCGATGAAAATAATGATCCGCGTCTGCGCACCGAGCCGGCTTTATTAATCGAAGATGGCGTTTACGAACCAGTAGAAAAACCGATTCGGCAAAATCGCAGACCGCAGCCTTATCCAAGAACTGTGGATTCGGCAAACGATGCTCAGCAAGCGCCGGCAACGGAATCTTCCGACGCCGCGCCTGAGAGGACTCGACGAGACAGTCGCCAAGAACGACCGGCGCCACGCGAACGTGTTGAGCGGACTGAACGAGCTGAACGAGCTGAACGCATCGAACGTGCGATTCGTTCGGAGCGGCAAGAAAATAATGACGAGGGTAATGGTGGCCATTAAGTTGTTTGGGGCTTAATGGTGCGCCAAAGCCGGTGTTAAAGCGGCGTTATTGACACATTGTGTCGTTTTTTGACCTAAACTTGGCCAATCGCTTGTCTGGCGCTCGGCGTTGATTCCCCCGGATCCCCCCTGTTCCTAAAAGAATCGGGCCGAGTGCCAGCATTTTTATTCCAAACTAAATCTCGAACATAAAAAAGGCCAGGAGCTCCCCCCGGAGCTCCTAGCCAGCATCCCCCTTATGTTTCTGATTCGCCCCTGTTCAGTCGAATACAGTCATATTGGGTGCCTAGGCAATAATGCAGGAAGCGTGCCATTCAGGCCCCCATAATTGTTACAAGTTGTATCGCGAACATTAGCCGCACTCTGGCGTTAAAATAGAACCATGAAAACCGATTTCTTTCATTACGATGTCATTGTGATTGGTGGCGGTCACGCCGGTACCGAAGCCGCCCTCGCTTCGGCCCGGACAGGCGCACGCACTTTATTGCTAACCCATAGCATCGAAACTATTGGCCAGATGAGCTGCAACCCTGCCATTGGTGGTATTGGCAAGGGCCACTTGGTGAAGGAAATCGATGCGCTCGGCGGCGCCATGGCGCGCGCGACAGATCGTGCCGGTATTCAATGGCGCACACTCAACGCCAGCAAAGGCCCGGCCGTGCGTGCAACTCGGGCACAAGCTGATCGCCAACTTTATAAAGCGGCAATCCGTCATATCGTGGAAACCCAGGACAACCTGACACTATTTCAGGCGCCGGTGGACGACATCATATTTGAAAATGGCCGGGTCGCAGCCGTTGTCACCCAGAGTGGCCTGCGCTTTGAAACGCGTGCTGCGGTGCTGACCGCAGGCACCTTTCTGGCCGGAAAAATTCATATTGGTCTAACCAACTATGCCGGTGGCCGTGCCGGTGATCCGCCTTCACAAACACTGGCTGAAAAACTGCGCGACGGCCCGTTTATGATTGACCGTTTAAAAACCGGCACTCCACCACGGATCGATATTCGCTCAATCAATTTTGACGGTCTGGAAGAACAACCTGGTGACACGCCGATTCCGACCATGAGTTTCATCGGTAAGAAGAGTGATCATCCGCGACAAATTTCCTGCTGGATCACTCACACCTCCGAACAGACGCATGAAATCATCCGCGGCGGGCTTGATCGTTCACCGATGTATTCCGGTGTAATTGAAGGTGTTGGTCCACGTTATTGCCCGAGTATTGAAGATAAAGTGGTCCGTTTCGCCGACAAAAATTCACATCAGATTTTTATCGAGCCTGAAGGTCTGGATACCTTTGAAATTTATCCAAACGGCATTTCCACATCGCTGCCTTTCGATGTGCAATTTGCATTGGTGCGTTCGATAAAAGGGTTTGAAAACGCGCATATCACCCGCCCCGGTTATGCGATTGAATACGATTATTTCGACCCGCGTGGCTTGAAGGCTTCGCTGGAAACCAAGGCTATTGATGGTCTATTTTTTGCCGGCCAAATCAACGGCACCACTGGCTATGAAGAAGCAGGCGCACAGGGCCTGATAGCCGGTTTGAATGCAGCTCGACTCACCCAAGAAAAAACGGCATGGACGCCGCGTCGCGACGAAGCCTATATCGGCGTCTTGATTGATGATTTAATTACCCACGGCACCACCGAACCGTATCGCATGTTTACCTCGCGCGCGGAATATCGTTTGCAATTACGTGAAGACAATGCCGACAGCCGCTTGACGGAAATTGGTTACGGCATGGGTATTGTTGATGAACAGCGCTGGTCGGCTTTTTCACGCAAGGCAGAAGCCGTAAAAACCGAAACCGAGCGCCTGAATAAACTTTGGGCCACGCCCGGCAATAGCTTGGGCGCAGCAGTGCAAGCGCAATTGAATGTTCCGATTACCCGCGAATGCAATGTGCTTGATTTGATCAAACGCCCCGAGATTACCTATGCCAGTTTAATGTCGGTAGCTGATTTGGGTCCGGGAGTTGCTGATGAAAAAGTAGCCGAACAAATCGAAATTACGGTTAAATATTCCGGTTACCTAGATCGCCAACGCGACGATATCGAACGCCAGCGCCGTCATGAAGACAGCGAAATTCCCAAGGATTTCGACTACAAAAGTATTTCTGGCCTAGGCACCGAAATTGAATCCAAATTAATCAAAGTGCAGCCCGAAACCATCGGCCAGGCCCAGCGCATTCCCGGCATGACCCCGGCGGCAATTTCGCTTTTACTGGTCACATTGAGTAAGCGCCGACGCGTCGCCTGAGCCTATTTTGCTGATTTAAACCCCTAAATCACCAACAAAATGGCTCGTTCAGTAAATAAATAGCAAAAAAGCCACCTACGCAGTGGTATGGCGATGAAAGTTCAATTAAAGTTAAGGCTCTAACCGAGGCTCACCTCGGAGGCGGGCTAAAGCGGACGCGGGGGAGGGATTCACTTAACCGTGAATCAGAACCGCAACGTGGCGCTCTTAATATTTTTGTTCATGCTCAGGAGTTCAACATGCCCCGTATTTCCCATCTCGCCCTTGCGTGCGCGCTTGCACTAGGTGCTCAAGCGGCACAGGCCCAACAATTTTCCGGTGTTATCAGTTTCGGTGACAGCTTGACCGATGCCGGTAATGCCAGCACCGCGGATGGCAATGCGGCCACCGCTGCCGGCAATAGCTTCACCACGAATAACGATCCGGTTGCGGCGCAATTAATTGCTGCCTACTACGGCTTTAATCAGCAGCATTCCCTCATCGGCGGCAGCAACTATGCTTTCGGTGGCTCATGTGCGCTCTCTGCCGGCGCCTGCGTTGCCCCGCTTTTCCCGCGTTTGAATCAACAAATCGCGACCTATACCGCATCTGTCGGTGGTGCAGCTAATCCCAATGCGCTCTACACGGTTTGGAGCGGAGCCAATGATATTTTCGCGAATATCGGTGGCGGTGTTTGGGCTACATCGCCTGCTATTTCCGCCGGTGCAACATCCGTAGCAGGCGCCGTGGTGACCAATGTCGTGACTTTGCAGAATGCTGGCGCCAACTATATTGTGGTTTTCAACCTGCCTGACTTGGCGCGCACCCCACAGTTCAATACGGCGCCCGCTGCACAACAGCAGGCATTCAACCTAGCAACAATTAGCTATAACGCTGCACTCAGTGCCGGTCTAACTGGCCGTGACGGCATTATTCCAATTAACACTTTTGCTTTGGTGAATGAAGCCGTTGCAAATCCTGCGTATTTTGGTTTTACCAATGTTCTCACTACTGCCTGCAACGGAAGCTCCGCTGCCTGTGGAGCAGTAGGTTCTGGTAATCCGTTTTTCTACGCTGCCGGCACCAACAACACCTTCCTGTTTGCAGACGGTGTGCACCCCACTGGTGCTGGTCACCGCCTACTGGCTAGTGTTGTCACTGCGACCATTGCAGCTCCTGGCCAGGTATCGCTCGCTGGCGAGCTGCCACTGCAAGTTTATGACGACCATAGCGGCACCATTCGTCAGGCCATGTTTGACAACAAGATTGGTGATTCGAACGAAGGTGAGTCCCGTGGTTTCGCGCAAGTTCAAGCAGGAAACCAGGATTATGCCGCCAGCGTGAATTCGCCAGGGTTGGATGCCAATAGCTTGACCTTCACCGGTGGTTTTGAATATCGCTACAGTGAAGGTTTGAGTTTCGGTGCAGCCATCAGCCTGGGCGGTTCCAATGGCGATTTTGGCAACGGTGATATCGACGGTCAAGAAGTCTTAGGCTCTTTATTTGCAGGCGCTCATTTCGGTAATGCTTATATCAATGGTGTGTTATCGCTAGGTAGCAGCAGCATCGATATTAACCGTGAAATCGTGCTCGGGCCAACCACGCGCGTTGAAGAAGGCAATGCCAGCGCTTCGCATAAGGCCTTTGAGCTTAGCGGTGGTTATTTGTTCGGCGACACCGTTCGTCACGGTCCGTTCGCTAGTGTTACCTGGCAACGTGTGGGTGTAGAGGGCTTTGCGGAAAATAGCGGTAGCTCGACCTCCATGCGTTTCGACGGCTTTGATCGTGATTCTCTGGTTGGCCGTATCGGTTACCAATTGCAAGGTCAGTTTGGCAGCGATCGTACGTTCCGCCCAAGTTTACGCGTTGCCTATGCTTCTGAAAATGAAGACTCTGCAACTTTTGTAACCGCCGGCTCCACTTCAATGGGTGGCCAGTTCACACTGCCTGGCTATACACCGTCGGACAATTGGATCGAAGCTGATTTAGGCTTAAGTGTTGGCTTTACTGATGCTATTACTGGGTATGTCGGCTACCACGGCCGTTTGAGCGACGATAACCAAGACAATAATGGTTACAACCTTGGCGTGAATGTTAAGTTCTAAGACTGAACCAAGTGATTCAAAGAGCCGCCTTCGGGCGGCTTTTTTTATTGTCGTAAGTGGCAGCTAGGTGGCCCAGGTCATGGCTGCTTCTGACTCGGAGGAAATTCAGCAAAGCGTTGAAGCGCTTAAATATCGGGATCATTGATTTCAATAATCCCGATATATTTAAACTTTAAAATAGTGCAGGGTCAGAAGAAGCCGTAAGCCAAGCACTATAAAATTCAGGTAACAAAAAACCGGGCTTCTTTCGAGACCCGGTTTTTAATTTACGGCATGCTTTTACTACTTGGGGTGAGACACGCCCACCGTTTACATTACCAGCCGAACGCTGCGCCTGCACCAGTAGCGGTTTCATCACCATCAAATGCGGCACCAAAGCTGATGGTAACGCTGTCAGATACCGTACGTTGGAAGCCCATCGCAAAAGCCGTTTGACCGCCATAGTTACCCAAACCAATCGCTAAACGATTGTCTTTGCTATTACCAGAAGCAGAAGCCGTCATATGGGCCATTGCTGCCGACATTGCTCCGACCTGGTCAACTCGTTTGTCTAAACCGTCAAGCTGGTCCTGAAAGCCCGCCACGTTAATCACCACCGCGGCGATTTGCGAGTTAGTGTAGTTATTCGCGGCGACCAGAACTGCCGCATCGGCAGAATTCATTTGGTTTAAATTCACCGCGTCGGTACCCTGCGTCGCAGCTGCCACATTGGTAATTTGGCGCTCGGTGCCAATTCCACCGACTGAAACCGTATTCGCGCGTGCGCCGGTAGTTGAACCGGCACCAATGGCGACACTATTGGCAGCAGTCGCCGTGGCGCCTGTGCCCACGGCAGTACTGCCTAAACCGCTAGCATTGCTGTTAGCACCGATGGCAGTGCTACCGGTGTTGCCCGCTTGGGCATTAGAACCAAAGGCCGAACTGTTGGTACCGAGTGCGTCGGCACTGAAACCAACGGCCGAGCTATTGGCACCGGTGGCAATGCTGCCATTGCCTGTCGCTACCGAATTATTGTTGGCCGCGCTATTAGCACCGGTCGCAACGGAGTTGTTGGTTGCCGTGCTGTAATAACCTGTCGCAGTCGAGGAGACGTCGGCAGCTGCGTAAGACCCAGTGGCGGTTGAATAAGCGCCTGAGAAACTATAAGCACCAGTGGCGGTCGAATAGTCGCCGGTGGCTTGGCTTTCTGAGCCCGTTGCAGTTGAATATACGCCGCTGGCTGCGCTGAAAGAACCGGTGGCTGTTGCACCGTTATTACTGGCCGAACTTCCTGCGCCGGCGGCAGTAGCGTAAGTACCACTTGCATCGCTGAATGCGCCCGTAGCCGTTGAAGCAAGACCACCTGCATTGCTATAAGCACCCGATGCGCTAGCGAAGTCTGAACCTGCTTGGCTGTAATAGCCGGTCGCATTGCTGTAATTACCAATGGCAGCACTGTAGGCACCCAAGGCGCTGCTGAATTCACCAATAGCAGCACTGCTGTCACCCAATGCTGTGCTTGAAGTACCAAGCGCGTAAGTAAACGAACCAATGGCGACGGAGAAATCACCCACCGCCTCACTGAAACGACCCACGGCGGTTGAATCAAAACCATAAGCGGTGCTGGCAGACCCTACTGCAGTTGCGCCAAAGGCATAGGCATTGCTGCCAGTACCAAAAGCCGAACTGTTGTTGCCGGTAGCAACACTATTACTGCCGAATGCCGAGCTATTGGTTCCGACTGCCGAACTGTTGGCACCGCTAGCGTTTGAACCATTACCTACAGCAGAGGAACCAAAACCCGAAGCATTCGAGTTGATGCCTACTGCCGAACTATTCGTGCCCACCGCACTGGCTCCATCAGCAGCAGCATTGGCATTAGCACCAACAGCATTAGCACCAACGCCGGTAGCGCTACTGTATGCACCAATGGCATTGCTGTTATCGCCCACTGCCGTGCTGTAGTAACCGATCGCAGATGCATTGGCACCGACGGCACCCGCGTAGGCACCCACCGCTGTTGCACCGACGCCATTGGCAACAGCATAGGCACCCATCGCACTACTGTAAGCACCAGTGGCATTACTGTAAGCACCGACTGCCGTACTGTTGGCGCCCACTGCCGTGCTGTAGTAACCAATCGCAGATGCATTGGCACCGACGGCACCCGCATAGGCACCCACCGCTGTTGCACCGACGCCATTGGCAACAGCGTAGGCACCCACCGCACTACTGTAAGCGCCGGTTGCACTGCTGTTTGCACCGACCGCCGTACTGTTAACGTCGTTTGCTGTGCTGTAGTAGCCAACTGCCGTGCTATTCACGGCCGCTGCGGCACTATAAGCACCGAAGGCCGAGGCTCCGTCGGCATTGGCCTGACTAAAAGCACCGACGGCGCTGCTGTAATTTCCGATCGCACTGCTGGAGTAACCCGTCGCAGTACTGTAGTTCCCGCTGGCATTGCTGTTATTACCAACGGCAACCGAACCATTGGTCGCCGAGCTGTTGTTACCAGTAGCAACCGAGGAATAACTTGCATTGGCGTTATTGCCCGTGGCCGTCGAGTAACTATAGGCGTTCGCATTATTGCCGGTAGAGGTGGAACTGTAGCCGGCCAAACTGTTGTCGCCGACAGCCACTGAATTTTGGTAGGCAAAGCTGTCAACGCCGACTGCCGTTGAATACGTTGACGCATCGCTTTGATAGCCAGTCGCGGTTGAGTCACCCGTGGCATTACTATAAGAACCAATCGCCGTACTGTAGTTACCATTTGCATTCGCAGCGTAACCGCAGGCCAAGGCATAGGTACCAGTAGCAATCGCACCGCCATTGCCGCCACCATTCAAATCGCAGGTATCGCCGGCTTGCGCCACCTGAACCGAAAGCCCCATCAATACCGCCGCAACAAGTTGTTGGCGAATGCCGGCCCGACGTGGATTGAATTTTTGACGCTTCATAATATAGCCCCCTGATTGAATTGTGACGTGCCTCACAGAAGCACGAACCCCTAATGTAACGTCTAATGGCGTTCCGAGTAAATGCTTTAACCATTAATTGATGACCGCTTAAATCCTAGGCCATCTTGTATGGCATTTGTGTGACTAAATGCCAGAAAACGCAGTTTGATAGCCTCGGTTGACCGATGTCTGTCTGATATCGCACACGCAATAGGCAAGTCGTTGCTGCAAACCAATACTGTACAAAAAGAGACTTGACTTTACTTATGCATTAGAGCTTAAACCCCAGAGTTTCCGGCCCATGCAATTTGCTTTATGGTGTCGTTTCCCTTCAATCCGAGTGATACATCAAAGTGAGCACCGATCTTTGGCAACAGGCTAACCAGCAATTTCAGGCCAAACAATTTCAGGCCGCTAAAAGCACTTGCGAACAGTTGCTGGCTCAGCAACCCGAACACGCCATGGCCTATTGCCTGCTTTCGTCTTGTTTTCAGAACTTAAATAGGCCCCGACTAGCGACCTTTAATGCCTTTCAGGCATGTAAACATGCCTCAGGTAGTCTAGCTGCCCGTGACATTCTTGCCATTAGCAGTGCTTGTTTGGCGGTCGGCGAGACTTTTCTTGGTCATAGCATGCTCGGTTATATTGATATCGAGGATAAAAACAGTCGCGAAACCTTACTGGATGTGGGTCGTCAATACAGTGCTTTTGAAGACCAGCCGACCGCATTGCGCTTTATTCAACGTGCGCATGCCGAAGGATTTAATGGTTGGTTCGCCAATCATATTCTCAGCATTATTTTCAGCTTTACCGGTCCTGTTGAAAACGCGATTTCGGCGAGCGAGTCTTCCATTTCAAAAAATCGTCTGCATGGCCACGCCCATTGGATGCGCGCGCAATTTGGCAGCAAAGAAGGCAATGCCCTTCGGGTTGCCCGCATGCGTGAAGTGCTAACGCAGCCCGGGCTGACGGTGGATGACAATACCTATCTGCAATACGCTTTGTTTAAGGAACTCGACGCGACCGACGATACCCAAGCCGCTTGGCCTGCTTTGTTAGAAGGCATGAAACACCGACGGAGCGTACTGAAATTTAGCATTGAACGTGAAAATTTAAGCTTCGATAATTTAATAACTGCTACCAATAATAATTTTCTGGAAGTGCCGACCAAAGTACCCCATGAGGTCACTCCCATTTTTGTGGTCGGCATGCCGCGCACCGGTACCACCTTGCTGGAGCGAATTATCGGTAATCATCCGCAAATTACCGCCTGCGGTGAACTAAGCGACTTCAAAATACAATTGCAATGGGCCGCTGACGTACCACTTCCGGTTCAAATGCATCCGGAATTCGGGAATCTGATTTCAAAAATCGATTTTCATCTGGTAGGAAATCGTTATCTTGAAAAAACCCATCGTCTGATCGAGGGTCGAAAATTTTTCAGCGACAAATTGCCCTTGAACTACCTTTATGCCGGTTTGATTTTGAAAGCCATACCGCATGCAAAAATTATCAATCTGCGGCGTCACCCGATGGATGCCTGCTTCTCAAACATGAAAGAACTATTTGCCCATCACCACTATGCATATAGTTACGACATGCTTGAAGTAGCCAATCATTACCGCAATTATTCGCGACTGATGAAACACTGGCATAAAATTGCACCGGGACGAATTATCGATGTGCACTACGAACATTTAGTGACACAGCCAGAGCACGAAGCAAGACGTGTACAGGAATATCTGGGCTTGCCGGAAGTGGAAGGCGTTACCGATATTCTGGCCAATAAACGCATCACTACGACCGCCAGCACTCTGCAATTGCGCCAGCCGATTCACAGCAAAAACATGGGCGGCTGGAAACGCTATGAAACCCAACTAGAGCCTATGCGATTGGCGTTGCTGGATGTGATTGAGGAATATGAAACGCTGTTGTGATCTTTGTCGGGCTTAAAAGCGGTCGGACCTAGAAGGCCCTCCTACGACAGCGAGTTCCGTAGGAGGGCCTTCTAGGCCCGACGGTCAATCATGTTCCGCGTGGCTTCGCTCGATGCGTTGCAGTAGCACTCCAAGGATCATCCGGCCAGGGATGTCGCGGGTAACGGCCTTTCATTTCTTTTTTTACTTCGGGATAAGTACGCTCCCAAAAGCCTTTTAAATCCTGGGTGATTTGCAAAGGTTTCCCACCCGGTGACAGCAAATGCAAAGTCAAAATAACTCGGCCTTCGCAAATGCGAGGCGTGTCGGCCAAGCCGAATAATTCCTGCAGTTTTACGGCAAGAACAGGCGAAGCCTCATGATGATATTCAATGCCGCGTTCCATGCCCGATGGCACCAAAATTTTGGTCGGTGCGAGCTGATCGATTTTTTGCCGCGTGGACCAATCTAATTCCGATTTCAATGCTTCGCTGAGTTCCTGCTCGCTCAAGCCGTCAAGCCGGGTTTTGCCCTGCAAAGCCGGTTTCAACCAAAACTCGCGCTTAGCCAGCAAAGCTTCATTGCTAAAATCAGGTAACGCCAAATCAGGCATCCAGATACTCAGACAACGTACACGCTCGCGCCATTGCTTCAAATTTTCGGTCCACGGCAACGCCTCCGTTCCCAATTCAGCAACCGCATCACAAAGTGCTTGTGCGGCTTTCACAGGATCGGGGCGGCCAGCAGGTTTGGATTCCAAAATGATTTGATCAAATCGTTTTTCACGTCTGGCAATCAAGCCACGCGCATCCACATCCCAACGCACCGAATCCTGTTCACTGAAACGTGCGGGAAAATCTTGTTGCAAGCGAATTTCATCCAGCGGCGCAGCTCGTAAGATCATACTGTCTTTATTATCGAAACGACATTCACTAATGGCCAGCCAAGGCTCACCAAATAATAAGCTGTCATCGAAAATTTTTGCCATCCGGCCGTTGGCCATTTGATAACGACGCGGATCATTCGGATGTTGCTTAGCGATACGCTCGGGAAATGCGTGCAGCAATAAATCACCTAATGCATGCGTGGGTGCGGTCTTGAACGACATCTTTTCGTCACAACGCAAACGTCGTCGCCACTGCACACTGGCTTGATCAATGGCGGCAATCGCCGACCGATTCACGTTCGCTGGTAAACGGCCGGAACGATAAGCCTGCAATGCCTGCCAACGTGATGCCCAATCATCACGGCGTTCTCCAATCAGCGGATCGCGTGCTTCTATCAGAGCAGCCAAATCACAGGCGATGACTTTTTCCTGATCGTTCTGCGCGGCAAGCAACATCGCCGCAATGCGAGGGTGTGTACCCAGCGCAAGAATTTTCTTTCCCAGTGCCGTGATGCGTTTATTGCTATCGAGGGCATTTAAGCGTTGTAATAACTCCACGGCGGCGGCCAGCGCGCCCGCTGGCGGTGCTTCGACAAATCGCAAATCGCTGCTGCCCCACGCGGCCAACTCAAGCGCCAAGCTGCTCAATTCGGTTTGCGAAATTTCGGCACTGCGCATCGTTTCCAATCGTTGCGATGCCGGCCACATTCGGTAACACCAGCCTTCGGCAACACGCCCAGCACGGCCGGCGCGTTGATCGGCAGAGGCTTGCGAAATACTTACCGTTTCCAAACGCGAAAAACCGGAGTTCGGATCAAAACGCGGCTCTCGCGACAAGCCGCTATCAATCACGACGCGCACTCCCGGCAAGGTAACCGACGACTCGGCGATATTAGTTGCCAACACGATGCGGCGCTTTCCGTTTTTATCTGGCGCCAATGCTTCGCTTTGTTTTTCGATCGGCATTTCGCCATACAAGGTGATAATTGAAATCGCGTTCGAATCAGCAATCGGGGCGAGTGCTTTTTCAAGCTGGTTGATTTCTCTTTGGCCCGGCAAAAACACGAGTAGATCACCCTGATGTTTCTGTAGTGTCTCTTCGATGCAACGCTTGATTTGAAATACCAAAGCTTCATCTCGCCTCGCCGGGAAATATGAAGTCGTCACCGGATAGCTTCGGCCTACGCTCGTGATTCGTTCGGCCTGCAAAAACTGCGCGAGCTTTTCTCCATCCAGCGTAGCCGACATCAGCACTATCCGCAGATCTTCGCGCAGTGATTGCTGTATATCCAAAGCCAGCGCCAAGCCCAAATCGCCACTCAGGTGGCGCTCGTGAAATTCGTCAAACAAAATCGCGGCGATATTTTCAAGACTCGGATCGTCTTGAATCATACGAGTCAAAATGCCTTCGGTCACCACTTCTATTTTTGTTTTTGCCGAAATTTTATTTTCGAAACGAATACGATAACCCACCGTTTCGCCGACCGATTCCCCAAGCTGTTTTGCCATAAAATTAGCGGCGGCGCGCGCAGCAACGCGACGCGGTTCCAGCAGCAAGATTTTTCTATCGCCACGCCATGGCGCCTGCAATAATGCTATCGGCACTTGCGTGGTTTTGCCGGCGCCAGGTGGCGCTTCCAACACTAAACGTGTCTGTGCTTGCAATACCGACAAAATACGCGGCAATACTTCTGTGATGGGCGTAGAGGCTAATATCACTCAGGGCTCTCGATATCGAACCCGCTTATTGTAACGTCAGCGCAGCGGGGGCGCTGTACCCGTTGGTTTTGGTTTTTGTGGTGGCGGGATTTTTCTCTTCATCGAATACACCGTGTGTACCAAATCTTGCAAATCAAAAATCTCGCTACGCAAACTCGACCATTGGCCCTTCACAAAAACAATGCCCGCAATATTATTGCGTTTATCTACCCAGGGTACGGTACCAAAAGCCCCGGGGCTAGAGACCCGTGTTGCCACAGCATTGCTATCCACGGCTTCACGCCATTGCCCTATGCCATAACCATGACTCTCCGGATAGGGTGTGTAGCCAATCACCAGGCCTGCCGCATGATTGGTCGCCATATAATCAAGCGTGGCCTTATTCAAAATGCGAACGCCCTGATACATACCTTCGTTTTGAATCATGGCCAAGACAATACTGTAATCCCCTGCAGTACTTCGAACGCCTCCGGGAATGCGCGGATTAACATTTCTGATGTATCCGGTTGCGCTTGAAAGTGTAGCGAAATCGGTATTCCACAATCCAAGCGGGGCTACCATTTCATCGACAAATAGTTGGTCCCAAGATTTTCCGGTAGCAATTTCTGCCATGCGCCCTGCCGCTTGCATCGAGTTGCCACCGTAAGCAAATGTCGTGCCGGGCACATAAATTAAAGGCATTGCGAGAATGCTGTCTGTGCAAGTTGCCAATGTGAAAGCCGGGTTGGACATACAAGTATTTTCCGTCGGACTCATGCCGCTGGTATGGGAAAATAATTGCCGCAAGCGAATATTTTTTTTATCGGCCGGAGCATTACTGATGTATTGGCCGAGGGTGTCCTCCCATGACATCTGGCCTTTTTCAACCAGTCTCGCCAATGCCAATGCCGACAGCCATTTGCTCGCCGAGGCAATCGGTACCCTAGTCGCGGATGTAAAGCTGCCAAAATTTTCGCTATACAAGACACCGCCATTGCGCTGCACCTGCAAAGTGGCGCCTGCCAAACTTTGCAGGCTTACAATTTGCTGCATGTCTTGTGTTATCGGCGTGCTGTCATACAAGGGCTTGGCTTGGGCAAAGCCACCGACAAATAGGATTAGCAGCAAGACATGGCTCAACTTCATGGTGTGATTATTCTATACGGTATAACTTAGCTAAACGCCTGTTAACTGTTAAAGTTGACGGCATCGAAGAATATTTTGAAAAACATGGATTTAATTGATATTGGTGCCAATTTGGGCCACGAAAGCTTTCAACACGATTTCGATGACGTGCTCGCTAGGGCGCGCGACGCCGGCATTGTTCACATGATTGTCACCGGTGCCACGCGGGACGGTTCACGTGAGGCCCTGCGCTTGGCGAAGTTGCATCCCGGTTTTTTATCGGCTACCGCTGGCGTACATCCGCACCATGCCAACGAAGTAACCGAAGAAGGAATGGCCGAATTACGCGCGCTACATGCACTGCCGGAAATTTTGGCGGTCGGCGAATGCGGTTTGGATTATTTCCGCGATTTTTCACCGCGACCAGCACAACGCAGTGCCTTCGATAAACAATTGCAGCTCTCTGTTGAATGTGGCAAACCGCTGTTCTTGCATCAGCGTGATGCCCATGAAGATTTCATGGCGATGATGAAAAATTTCGATGGCCGTTTAAATAAAGCCGTGGTGCATTGCTTCACGGGTACCAGAGCGGAATGTTTTGAATACCTCGATGCCGATTATTACATCGGCATCACCGGCTGGTTATGCGACGAACGTCGTGGCAAGCACTTGCGCGAAATAGTTCCGCATATTCCTGCCAATCGTTTGATGATCGAAACCGATAGTCCGTACCTGTTGCCGCGCTCGATCAGGCCAAAACCCAAACAGCATCGCAATGAACCGATGTATTTGAAGCATATCGTGGAAGAGCTGGCGAAGGATCGTGGTGAAAATGTCATCGAAACCGCTCGACTTACTACCGCGAATGCACGAACATTTTTTAATCTGAAAAAAACTTTGTCGTAGGAGGGCCTTCTAGGCCCGATCGGGTTTACGATGATATTTGGTCGGGCCTAGAAGGCCCTCATACGAAACGGTTTAAGACCGCAAACCAACACCTTTTGTGAGTAGGTGCAAGCCCAGCCAACCTAGGGCAATCACAAAAAACAGCATCACGGCAAAGGCAGTCCAGAGCGGTAAATCGCTGGCGCTTTCGCCCAGTAGGCCATAGCGAAACGCATTCACCATATAAAAAATCGGATTTGCGTGGGTCGCGGTTTCGGCCCATGGCGGTAGCACTTTTACCGAGTAAAACACGCCACCCAAATACGTTAGCGGAGTCAGAATGAAGGTCGGGATGATGGCGATATCATCAAATTTTTTCGCATAAACTGCATTGACAAAACCAGCCAGCGAAAAGATTGTGGCGCCCAAAATAATTGTGCTGAACATAATGAAAGGATGCGGTACTCGGACATGAGTAAAAAACATCGCAATAATTAAAACAATAATGCCGACCATCAAACCACGTAGCACACCGCCTGAAACATAGCCCAGTAAAATTACCCAATTCGGCATTGGTGAAACCAATAGCTCCTCAACATGGCGGCCAAATTTCGCACCAAAAAAACTCGAGCTAATATTGCCGTAGGCGTTTTGAATCACTGCCATCATCACCAAACCGGGCACGATGAAATCCATGTAATCGAAGCCGCCCATATTACCGATGCGCGAGCCGATCAATTTTCCGAAAATCAGGAAATACAGGGTCATGGTGATGGCTGGTGGCACTAATGTTTGTCCCCAAATGCGCAGGATGCGCATCACTTCGCGACGGGCGATGGTTTTCAGGGCAACGATATTCGGATTCGACATTCTTTTTATTTCCAGCTCTACATGTTTGGTTTTAAACGGGTGACCGCGTTAGTTTTGCTTAAGCCGCTTTTGTGGTGTCGCCAGTTAATTTGACGAACAACTCTTCCAAGCGATTGACTTTATTACGCATCGAACGAACCTGAATACCAGACTGATTTAGCTCGCCGAAAATATGATTCAAGTCCATCGCACGTGGTTTTTCGATATCGAGCGTGTGATCATCGGTAGCGATCACACTCACATTTTCGATTTTCGGTAAATTCGACGGCAACGCTCCCTCAATATCAAGCAAGAAGCCTTCAACATCCAGCTTGGAAAGTAATAACTTCATCGGACCTTGTTCAATGATTTGACCTTTATCGATAATGGCCAGATTGCGACAAAGATTCTCGGCTTCTTCCAGATAATGCGTGGTGAGAATTACTGTAGTGCCGGCCTGATTGGCCTCGCGCAGAGTTTTCCACATACCGCGGCGGATTTCGATATCGACACCGGCAGTAGGCTCATCAAGAATAAGCAAGCGCGGCTGCGTCATCATGGCGCGGGCAATCATCAAACGACGCTTCATGCCGCCCGATAAAGTGCGCGACATCATGTCGGCCTTGTCCCAAAGCTGGGCACGCTTAAGTTCTTCTTCAGCCCTCACCATCGCAGTTTTTCGGTCCATACCGTAAAAACCGGCGTAATTCACGCAGATATCAAACGGTTTTTCGAACATGTTGAAATTGATTTCCTGCGGCACCAATCCTATCTGCCGCATGGCTTCGCTACGCCGCTTCTGCAAATTAATACCGAAGACATTGACCTCGCCACTGCTCGAATTTACCAGAGAGCTAACTACTCCAATCAAAGTGGATTTACCGGCGCCGTTGGGCCCGAGCAAAGCGAAAAAATCACCCGGCTGCACCGACAGGGAAACCCCTTTGAGCGCTTCGACGCCATTGTCATAGGTTTTTTTGAGTGCATTAATTTCAAGTGCTGGCGGGGTTTGCATAGCGTTCTCCTGGTCTCCACGGCGCGCGAGCTGATTGCCTAGTATAATCGTGTTCCTTATTTAACCGTTGGCTCAAAGCCTTATGGCTGCACATTTCCCGCTTAAATTAATCGGCAGCCGCATGTTGGCGCCTTCCGTTCGCCATCTCAGTTTTGTGCGTGATGACGGCGAGCCTTTGGATTTCATTGCTGGCCAGTTTATCCAGGTGCATTTCAATTACGCCGACGGCACTGCTACCAAACGCAGTTATTCGATTGCGACCTTGCATGACCACGCTATGGGGCCGGGTGATGCGCTCGATATTGCCGTCAGCTTTGTGCCCGGGGGTGCAGCTTCGGCTTTATTCGAAGCCCTCGATGAGGGTCAGCAAATCGAATGCAGCGGACCGTTTGGTCGTTTTTGCCTGGGCGCGAATGACGCCAACAAACGCTATTTGTTAATTGGTACAGGTACCGGCGTTACTCCCTATCGCGCCATGCTGCCGGAATTGGCGCGCTTGATGAAAGAACGTTCGGTGGAAGTGGTGCTTCTGTTTGGTGCACGCACACCGGAAGAATTGATTTATGGCGAAGATTTTTATGCCTTCGCCGAGCAGCATGCCAACTTCCGTTTTATTCCATGCTTTTCACGCGGATTGCCGGAAAAGCCATACCTCGACGTTCGTAGTGGTTATGTGCAAGAAGCCCTCATCGAATTCGCTCCGAATGCGGAAACCGATATCGCCTATCTCTGCGGCAACCCGAATATGGTCGATGTGAATTTCGAGTTATTGAAAAACCTCGGCCTACCGATCCCGCATATTCGCCGAGAAAAATACGTTAGCTCGAAGTAGCAACCCGTATGCGACCGCCATAGACGGCAGGTGTATCGGCTTTTAACAGACGAATGTTTGGTCAAATGCTTGAGTATTTTTCGACTGAACGACCTAAAATCAAAAACGGATCGCCGAGAAAGCTGGTTTTCGTGATTCTTTCTTCGCGTATGCTTTCTCGGTTTTTCTCTTCTTTGTTCTCTGATTTTCTCTGTGATCCGCTTGCGACTTAAGTACAGCAAGTAGGGTGGGCACCGCCCATCTAAAACTACGATGTACTGCTTTGGTGGATACCGCATGGAGCGCGGGATCCACCCTATAAGCAAATGTAAAGGAAGCTTGACAAGCAAAAAATAGCAGTGCATTCTCATGTCAAGCACACTTGACACTATTCCTATGCGCCCCGTCTATCGCCAATACATGAAAGCTTTTATTCCCGCCATGTCAGCCTATGTGGTGGTACTAATAGTCTCGATTTTAGTTTTGCAGAAGCTAGGCCCCTCTGCGCCGATATATGTGCGAACCGCTTTGGCCTTATCTCCGGTTATTCCGATTGTGTTTGCCTGTCTTGCGATTATGCGCTTTGTTCGCGACTCCGATGAGTTGGAGCGAAAAATCGAGCTGGAGGCAATCGCTTTATCTTGCCTGTTTACCGGCTTGATATTCATGTGCTTGGGTTTCCTGGCCAGTTCTAAACTGATTTATTTGGACGGTGCAATCGTCGCTATCTTGGTCTTTCCCAGTTTGTGTGCCTTGTATGGCATATCGAAGTGTATTTCGAGTCGGCGTTACCGATGAAAAGCCGTGTTCGCGAGCTCCGTGAAAAAAAAGGCTGGTCGCAAGGCGAGCTGGCGGATTTGCTGGATGTTTCAAGGCAAACCGTTAATGCCATTGAAACCGAGAAATACGATCCCAGCTTACCCCTAGCATTTAAAATTGCGCGATTATTCAGTCTGCGTATCGAAACCATCTTTCTGGAAGGATAATTTTATGTCTCTGTGCAATACCAAGCTCGGCTTGGGCCTGCTTTTGATTTGCTCTGCAACACTGAGTGCGTCGGCGGAGGCCCGCAAACTGGGACAACTAGATTTCCACGCCTGTTCATTGCCAGTGCCACAAACTTCAATGACTGTTTCGGCACAATGCGCGACACTGAAAGTCGCCGAAAATCCGGCGCAACTTAAAGGGCGTCAGATTGAACTGGCGCTTGCCTGGATCCCCGCGAAAGGTGAAGCTGAAGCGGATCCGGTTTTCATGATTGCCGGTGGCCCGGGACAATCTGCCTTGGAAAGCTATCCGTCCCTGCATCCTGTATTCGCTGATGTAATCAAGAAACGTAATATTGTTTTGGTCGATCAACGCGGCACCGGAAAATCGAACCCGCTGATTTGCAAAGATGTGTCAGGAAAAAGTGCGGTTGGCGAAAATGAAGTCATCGCTTCGCTGGATTTTAACAGAGCAAAATTGTTCGCCAAAAAATGTGCCGATGAAGTTGGCAAGTATGCCGATACCCGTTTCTATTCGACCGAGTATGCCATTAGCGATCTCGACCTAGTGCGGGCAAAAATCGGCGCGACTAAAATCAATCTCTACGGTATTTCTTACGGAACCCGTGTAGCGCAGCAGTACGCCAAACGTTATCCGCAACACACTCGTACCATCGTACTGGATGGCGTAGCTCCCAACTCACTGGTTCTGGGCTTGGAACATGCGGTTAATCTTGAGACGGCACTGAATTTGCATTTTTCCCGCTGCACTGCCGACAAGACCTGTCGCGATCGCTTTGGTAATCCTCGCGAAAAGCTTGATGCCTTACGTACTCAGTTGGAAAAAGCACCGATGGTGGTCAATTACAACGACCCGATGAGCGGCGAGCCAAAACAGGAAAAACTCGATCTTGGCGGCATGGCGACTGTTGTACGGATGTATTCGTATTCGCCTTTGACGGCATCAATGCTGCCTTTGTTGTTGACACAAGCCTCGCAGGGAAATGCCGGCCCGCTTTTAGCACAAGTGGAAATGATGAATCAAAGCTTGGGTGATGCCATTATGCATGGTATGCAGCTTTCGGTTATTTGCAGCGAAGATGCCGCCGAATTGAAAGCCGATCCAGCAACTGAAAAAACAATCATCGGCAATAGCATGATTGGTTTTTTGAAAGCGCAATGTGAAGCTTGGCCACACTCAAAACGTGCAGCGAATTTTCGTGAGCCACTGAAAGGCAACTTACCGGCGCTACTTTTTTCCGGCGAATTCGATCCTGTTACACCACCACGCTACGGCGATGCTGTCGCAAAATATTTGCCCAATAGCAAACACATTGTCGTAAAAGGACAAGGTCATAACGTGATGCCTGTCGGCTGTGGTCCAAAAATATTCGCTCGTTTTATCGATAGCGCCGATGCGAAAAATCTCGATACCAAATGTCTGGATTCGCTGGCTTACGTGCCGCCATTTATTGGCTTCTATGGCTGGGAACCCTGATCTATCCAATTACTCACCATATTCAACGGATAGTTTTTCAAAATATTTTAAAGAGAACTCCTCATGATTGAAGTTCAGGATTTATATAAAAGTTTCAAAACCAAAACCGGCATGGTACATGCCGTACAAGGCGTCAGCTTTACAGCGCGAGACGGCGAAATTACCGGATTGCTTGGCCCCAATGGTGCCGGCAAAACAACGACCTTACGCATGCTTTATACCCTGATGAATCCCGATCAGGGCAATGTCAAAGTCGATGGCTTCGACAGTATTAAGGAAGCGGAAGATGTCCGTCGTCGTCTCGGGGTTTTACCCGACGCTCGCGGTGTTTATAAGCGCTTGACTGCCCGCGAAAACATTCATTATTTCGGCGAGTTGCACGGTATGACCCAACAGGAAATCGCGACCCGAACACAGGCATTGTCGAATGCGCTGGGCATGGACGATGTCCTTGATCGTCAATCCGAAGGTTTCTCGCAAGGACAGCGCACCAAAACTGCAATCGCGCGCGCGCTTATCCACGATCCCAGAAACGTGATTCTTGATGAGCCTACCAACGGTCTCGATGTGATGACTACCCGCGGTTTGCGCGAATTTCTGAAGCAATTAAAAGCCGAAGGCCGTTGCGTGATTTTCTCCAGTCACATCATGCAAGAGGTCGCTGCACTATGTGATCGCATCGTCATTATTTCCAAGGGCCGCGTGATGGCGCAGGGAACCCCGGATGAATTACGCGAACAATTCGGTGAACAAAATTTGGAAGATGCATTCGTAAAAGCAATTGGTACCGAAGAGGGTCTGCACGCATGAGCGCCATGATTACGGTTTTCAAAAAAGAATTACGCGATATGTTCCGGGATCGTCGCACCGTGATGATTACCCTGATTATCGGAACCCTGCTCGGGCCGTTGTTAATGTTCGGCCTGCTAAAGCTGATTGTGAATCGCGTCAGCACTCAACAGGAAAAGCCCCTAGTGCTACCCGTGACCGGCGCCGAACATGCACCTAATTTGGTGAACTGGCTGAAGGGCCAGAACATTGTTATCAAATCGGCACCTAAAGATATCGATGCGGCGATAGCGAATCAAAGTGAAGATGTGATTCTTCGCATCAGTCCCGACTATGGTGACAAATGGCGCAAGAGCATGCCCGCCGAAGTGGAGTTAATTCACGACAGCACGCGACAGGATGCTTCCATTCCGGTCGAACGAATTGAAACCCTGCTTGAAGCTTATAGCCGTACGGTTGGCACTTTGCGCTTATTGGCCAGAGGCGTCAGTCCGACTGCCATGCAATCCCTGCAAATTGCGCATCGTGACTTGGCAACTCCGCAAAGTCGCGCCGGACAGATTCTAAGTTTTCTGCCCTATCTGTTGATTTTGACTGCGTTTCTGGGCGGTGCGTATTTGATTATCGATGTCACGGCCGGCGAGCGTGAACGTCAATCATTGGAGCCATTGCTGGCAACTCCGGCATCCCGTAGCGCCATCATGAGCGGAAAAATTCTTGCTGCCTGTGCCTTCGGTTTGCTTAGTCTGATGATCAGTTTGATGGCATTCAAAATCTGCTTTATGTTCTCGTCTGGTTTCGGCGTAAAAATCGAATTGTTGATGAGCACGATTTCATTGTTGCTGCTTGTACTTGTTCCGATCCTGTTGATCGGTGCCTGTCTGCTTACCCTTATTGCCGCCAGTGTAAAAAGTGTCAAAGAGGCACAAAGCTATATGAGCATCCTGATGATGCTGCCGCTGTTGCCGACCATTATTTTGATGGTGAATCCAGTCAAGAATCAGCTCTGGATGCTAACGGTACCGTTCTTGTCGCAAAACCAGATGATCCTAAAATTGGTACGGGGAGAGAGTATCGGTGGCATGGAGTGGGCTGTTTATTTGTTGGCGGGTTTTGCCTTGGCAGCCATTTTGTGGGCCATTGCCGCGCGCATGTATCACCGTGAAAAATTGGCTATTAGTGCCTAACGCCGGTCTCTATTTCGCGTGTAATGAAGAAGTTCTTCGTGGGTATTTTATTCTGGCTTCGTCGTTTCGTGCTGGTATTTTGCGTTGCCTGTGCCATGATTGTGAACACGCATTTGTTACGCAGCCATGAGCTTGCCGTTTCGCTTTCGCAAGGTCTGCTCTGGTCCACGATATCGGCGAACGTTTTTATTTTCACCCGCATTTACCGTTCACGAAATGGGGGTTATTGCGCGCTTTGCAATGACCTTCCGGTAATCCAGAATGGTAAATAAGTTGCTTGTGTAGATAGGACTTTCAATACGATTTTTGAATCTGATTAAACACAAAGACCGAGCCCATTACGCTAGATATAAAAAAGCCCGGCATTGCCGGGCTTTTTATAGCTGCAGAACACCAGATTAATTGAAGTTGAAGTTCCGGCGAACGGTACGCGGTTCATCCAGAGGCTGGAATTGCCATTTTTTTACGGTACTCACCACACCACGATCAAAGGTACCGCGCGGGTTTGATTTCACTACTCGCACCTCTGATACCGAACCGTCTCGATTAACAACAAATTCTACTTCCGCATTTCCGACAATACCGTTACGCAAAGCCTCTGGTGGATAAGCTGGCTGTGGTGTGCTGATCGCAACCAAGGCATTGCCGGCAGAGGATGGTCGCGCCAGCGTCGGCGTAGCTGAGGGTTGTGGAATCGGAGCCGCTACGACCGGTGCCGGCGCGCGCGTTTCAGGTGCCGGCGCACGTATTTCCGGTGCTGGCGCCGTTACCACCGGTGTGATGCGTGCAGCCGTTGCCGCTTTAGCTGCATCATCGAGCGCTTTTTGTTTGGCGAGTTCTCCCAGACGCTTTTCATCCTCGGTACGTTTGGCATCATTGACCACCCGTTGTGCTTCATTTGATTTTCCGGTCGTGATCGCTTCAGCAATACGCGGCAAGGCAGGTGCTTGTGGATCGGCACGTTCAAGCAATGCACGCAGACGCTCGGCTTCGACAAAATCGTAACGGCCAATGGCCTGTTCTGCAGCAATCACGGTGTAGGGCATTAAATCCATTAATGCGCTTTCGCTATTGGCATCTGGTTTGTCGCTTTTCTTACGTAGAGCTAGGTAGTACTCCATTGCATTGTCACCGGCGGGCGCATACAAACGTTGTTCGCGGAAAGCGGTTGAAGCACGTTTGCGTAGTTCTTCGACTGGCAAGGTGGCCATCTCCGCTTCTGCTGCCTGCGCTGCCTGCGCTGCCTGAGCAATTTGCGCATCTGCTTGCGCTGCGGCATTGGCGCCTGCTTGCGCTTCGGGTTCGGGCTCTTTTTTACAGGCCGTCAGTCCCAGGCCCAAGGCTATCAGTAAGGCGCAGGGCAATACGTGTTTCATGGCTTTAGTCGATTTGCTCATAGTAGTCTCTTGGCTCGGGCTAGATTTTTGATGATAACGGGTTCTTGTGGTGCTCAGCACATTAAAGTTTGGCCTATTTGTCAAGTTTTTTCCGTATCGTACATCACGGTATAACACGACCCGCTTATTTGCCTATGCAAAAACTTGTAAATATCTTGCCCAGCAATGCATCGGCATCCATGTGTCCGGTAATCTCACCCAAAGCTTGGTGACTATCTCGCAATTCCTGCGCTGCCAATTCGGCTTGTTTCCGCGCCAACTGCTGTCCAGCCAAGGCCAGCGCTGCATTGGCACGAACCAGCGCTTCAATATGGCGTGTACGAGCGCTGAAACTACCGGCATCGGTTTCGTTCAAGCCGGCCGCTTCTCGTAGCTTTTGTCTCAGAGCGTCAAAACCCAACCCATCTCGAGCCGATAGCCACAAGTGCCAACCATCTTCGCGTAATTCTTGGGTGGCTGGTTTGGCACTAAGATCGCACTTATTATGCAGCCATAAAATACTCGGCGCACTCGTAAGACTTTCGCCTAAGGCCTGAATCGAATCATCGGCATAGCGATCATCAATCATGGCAAGGACTAGATCGGCTTCTGCCAATTCATTGTGTGCGCGCCTAATGCCTTCTTGCTCAATGAGATCGGTTGTCTCACGTAAACCTGCGGTATCCGCCAGCGTAATCACTACGCCATCAATGGTGATCGATTCACGTAAGACATCACGCGTGGTACCGGCAATTTCGGTCACGATGGCACGGTCTTCGCCAGCGAGGCGATTCAACAAGGACGACTTGCCGACATTAGGCGCGCCAATAATCACTACATGCACACCGTCCAGCAAACGCTTACCGCGCTCGGCTTCTTCCAGTAAAACACGCATATCGTTTTGCACTTGTTGCAGGCGTATCTGTAATTCCGGCGCTGCCAGAAAATCGATTTCTTCTTCCGGAAAATCCATTGCTGCTTCAATATAAACGCGCAAATTTACCAGGCCTTGTTCAACTTCATGCACGCGTTTGGAAAAATCACCGTTGAGTGATCGTCGTGCTGCGCGCGCGGCAGCTTCGCTACCGGCTGAAATTAAATCAGCAACGGCCTCGGCTTGGGCAAGATCTAGTTTCTCATTCAAGAAAGCGCGTTCAGTAAACTCTCCGGCGCGCGCCTGTCGTGCACCGAGCGTGATGCAGCGTTTCTGTAATTGCACCAATAAATAGGGATTGCCGTGGGCTTGTAGTTCGACGACATCTTCACCGGTGTAAGAATGTGGACCGGCAAAGTAAATTGCGATTCCATCATCAATCACTTCGTTATTTTCATCAAAAAAACGGCCATAGTTTGCCAAACGCACAGCGATTTTTTTTTGCAACAGGGTTTGTGCAATCGTTAGTGATTGTGGTCCACTCAAGCGGACAATGCCGATACCGGCAGGGGCTTTGGCAGTGGCTATGGCAACAATGGTGTCGATATGTTTATTCATGGGCCCATCATAAACAAAGGCCCGCATTCGCGGGCCCTCATAATCTATAAAAAGTTCAATAAATACATTTTATTTGCTGGCTGGCGATTAAAACTTACTTTGACGTTACCGGTAAATCACCATGTCGCTTGTTGATGATTTGCTGTTGCGCAATACCCAACATGCCATTGGTCACCCAGTATAGAACCAAGCCAGACGGGAAAAAAGCCATCAGCACGCCAAACATCAAAGGCATAAATTGCATGACTTTTTTCTGCATCGGATCCATGCCCGGCATCGGTGTGAGTTTTTGCGTCACAAACATCACGATCAAGTTCATGATTGGCAAAATAAAATAAGGATCTGGCGCAGTCAGGTTTTGAATCCAGCCCATCCAAGGTGCCTGACGCAATTCGACACTTTCCAGCAAGACCCAATACAAGGCGAAGAAAATCGGCAATGGAATCAGCATCGGCAAACAACCACCGGCCGGATTGATTTTTTCTTTCTTATACAAGTCCATCATGGCAGTGGAATAGGCTTGGCGATCATCGCCGTAGCGTTCTTTCAATGCTTCCAGGCGGGGTTGAATGGCACGCATTTTTGCCATGCTTTTATATTGCGCGGCTGACAATTTATACAGCGCCAATTTCAGCAAAACCACAATCGCGATAATGGCCCAGCCCCAGTTGCCAATCCAGGAATGAAGCAAGGATAGTAACCAGAAAAGAGGTTCCGAGATGACAGTGACATAGCCGTAATCCAGTGTCTTTTTCAAACTTGGATTAATTTTTTCTAGCTCTTCCTGCAGTTTTGGGCCCACCCACAAAGTGGACTCAAGCGAGCGCATTTTTCCTTTTTCGACTTCGATCAAAGGGCCTTGGCTTCTGATCAAATATCTTATCTTGCCGTCATTTTGCAATGTGGCCGTCGTGATTTGCCGTAATTGTTTCGTGTCTGGAATCCAAGCACTTGCAAAATGATGTTGGACCATGCTGATCCAGCTGTTGGATGCATCTTTTATTGGCAAGTCTTCGGCAGAAAAATCGGCAAATGTCTTTTTCTTGAATGTATTTTCTTCGCTGTACCAAGCAACACCCACCAAACTGAAACTTTCAGGATTGGTAAACATGCTGTGCTTGGGCGGGGCCGGTGGCTGTGCACGAATAAACTGTTCGTATGAAGCACCCTGCCAAGCCGATGCGCCCGTGTTGCTGATTTCCTGTTTCACTTTAACGGCATAGCTGCCGCGGGTAAGAGTCAATACCTTACGGACCTGAATCCCTCCGGGAACATCGTTCCATATAAAGGGAATTTCAAGTGTTTTTTGTCCGTCGGCTAGGCGAAAAGCTGACTGCCCGTTTTCGACACGGAATAGTGACTCATGCGTTGGAGCCGTTTTATTCGTTCCGGCCGCCGCAATTAATCCAGACTGGGCAACGAAAAAATCGACCTCCTTGGTGTCCTGCAAAACCACATTCGGACTTCCTGCTTTTTTCTCGACCGGGTATTTCAGCAATTCGGTGGAAACCAAACTTACGCCGCGAGGATCAATCTGTAATTTCAGGACATCGGTCTGGATAGAAATGCTTTGAACCACTTGCGTTGATACCACGTCGCTATTAGCGATGGTCGGCAACGTTGCGGCTGATCCAATAGCACTCGGTGCTGCTGGTAAAGCGCTCGCCTGATTTTGCTTTTGTGGCACCGTGCTGCTGATGGCTTCTTTTGTTACTGGTGCGGTGGTGGTGGTTTTCGACCATTCCATGAAGAGCAAAAACGCAACGAGTAGCCACGCGAATAATAAAAACGAACGAGTCTGATTCATGAGCTCAAAAAAACCTAGGCAAGATATGTTTGTTAAGGATCGCGGGAAGTTGCTGCGCCGTTGACTGGCGAGCCGTGCATTGTGCCTATCGCAGCGTTACTGAGCAATGACTGGGCGCGCAGGAACAGTTTTTCAAGGTCTGCCCGCCAATTGACCGCTGATGTTTTTGCGGAGTCGGGTTTTGCGATCAGCACATATTCGGCAGCGCGATAAGCCTGCTGGTGTTGCCGGAAGTAATCCCGACATACGCGTTTGATACGATTTCTTGCAACCGCGCTCTTATCCACTTTTTTGGATACAGCAATACCCAAACGCGGCTTCAAAAATGCCTCGCCTTGAGCTAGATGTAAACGAAAAAAAGCGCCAGACACGCGACTTCCCTCACTGAACACGGCTTGATACTCAGCCGAGGTGCGGATACGCGCACTGCGAGGGAAGCGTTGGTGGGCCGTGGGATTCACGCCCCTAGAACAGATGTAGTCTTAGACGCAGAGACGCGCGCGGCCCTTGGCACGGCGACGGGCCAAGATTTTACGACCGCCCGGGGATGCCATGCGAGCGCGAAAACCGTGGTCACGTTTACGCTTCAGATTGCTGGGTTGATAAGTACGTTTCGTAGCCATGACGCAACTCGCTTGAAGATTGTGCGGGAAAGACTTGAAAGTATAGACAATTTCACTGAGTTACGTCAAGCCGGATGTGCTTGGCGAAAGTCTTTGGAGCCGCTAGACTGGGCGCCCCCGACTTATCCACAGCAGCACTACGCTGCCGGAATCCGTGTTGTCTATGCTAACTGCTTGGCCCCGCTGTCTTGAACGTCTCGAAGCCGAGCTCACGGCCGAAGATATCCACACTTGGCTGCGCCCCTTGCAGACCCGGGTCGAGGGGCATCAGCTCAGCCTGTTTGCGCCCAATGCCTTCGTACTTGAACAAGTGCGCGAACATTATTTGCCGCGGATCCTGGAATTGATGGCGCATTTCAGCCAAGGTCAGGCCTTAGTCTCGTTGGAAGTAGGCTCGAGCGCCAAACCACCAGCGGTGCTCAATAAAGACAAAGACAAAACGGCGGTCTCGAAAGAAGCCGGATTAGCCTTTCAAACCAATCTGGACCCGCGTTATAACTTCGATAATTTTGTCGAAGGCAGTAGCAATAAACTTGGTCGTGCAGCCGCTATGCAGGTGGCACAGAATCCTGGCAAGGATTACAACCCTTTACTGCTATATGGCGGCACCGGTTTAGGTAAAACTCATTTGATGATTGCCGCCGGCAATTTGATGCGTGCCAATAATCCAGGTATGAAGGTCTTGTATCTGCGTTCGGAACAATTTTTCAGCGCAATGATGAAATGCTTGCAAGAAAAAACCATGGATCAATTCAAGCGGCAATTCCAACAGGTCGATGCCCTGTTGATCGACGATATTCAATTCTTTGCCGGTAAAAATACTACGCAAGAAGAATTCTTCCACACCTTCAATGCTTTGTTCGACGGCAAGCAGCAAATCATTCTTAGCTGTGATCGCTATCCACGCGAAGTCGATAATCTCGAACCCCGCTTGAAATCCAGGCTTGGCTGGGGTTTATCGGTTGCAATCGAGCCGCCGGACTTTGAAACTCGTGCCGCCATATTGATGGCAAAAGCTGCCGAACGAGGCGTACCATTGCCTGACGACGTCGCGTTTCAAATCGCAAAAAAAATGCGTTCTAACGTCCGCGATCTGGAAGGCGCGCTCAACACTCTGGCAGCTCGTGCGAATCTGTTCGGCAAAACCATCACCATGGAATTCGCACAGGAAACCCTGCGTGATTTATTGCGGGCACAATCTCAAGTGGTCTCAATTACCAATATTCAAAAGACGGTTGCTGAGTATTATCAACTCCGTATGGCCGACTTGCTTTCGCAAAAACGGACGCGCAGTCTAGCCAGACCCAGACAGTTAGCCATGTGTTTGGCAAAAGAATTAACCGAACACAGTTTGCCGGAAATTGGTGATGCTTTCGCGGGTAGGGACCACACGACGGTGTTGCATGCTTGTCGGGTAATTCGCGAATTATTGAACACCGATGGCAAGATGAAAGAAGATTGGGATAAATTAATCCGTAAATTAAGTGAATAAATAAGCAATAAGGCTTACCAGCGGGATAAATTGTGAATAAACTGGGGATAGTTTTTGGATTCGGTATTTATCCACAAGCTATCCCGAGCCTCAGGTGACTTCACCCACACCCGGGAAGTGATTTAAAAGCTATAAAAAACAAATACTTGAAAGCTTATCCAAGGTTTTTGACGACTCTACCACCACCACTCTTTATATATATCCACTAGGTTAATGGGGCATACGGCATGCGTTTTAGTCTTTCTCGCGAAGTTCTTTTGAAACCCTTACAGCAGGTCGTCAATGTGGTGGAACGCAGGCAAACGCTGCCGGTGCTTGCCAATCTATTGGTCTCGGTGGAAGGCAATAAGCTTTCAATGACCGGTACTGATCTTGAAGTAGAAATGATTGCCCGATCAGAAGTGGATGATGCAGAGAGTGGCGAGACCACCATCCCGGCCCGCAAGTTATTTGAAATTGTGAGAGCGCTTCCTGACGGTAGCAAAGTGACATTAACCCAAAGCGGCGACAAGGTAACGGTTCAAGCAGGCCGAAGTCGCTTTAGCTTAGCGACCCTACCTAGCCGGGATTTTCCAGCGGTTGAAGACTTGGATCTAGTTGAACGTATTCGTGTTTCAGAATCAGCACTCAAAGAATTAATTGAACGCACTGCTTTTGCTATGGCACAACAAGATGTGCGTTATTACTTGAATGGTTTATTACTCGATTTACGAGAAAGTAGTTTGCGTTGTGTTGCTACCGATGGTCACCGACTGGCCTTATGTGAAGCTGAGTTACCCGAAGGCGCCCAAACCCGCAAACAAATTATTGTGCCGCGTAAAGGCGTTTTGGAACTGCAACGCCTGTTAGAAGGCGGTGATCGTGAAGTAGAACTGGAAGTAGGTCGCAATCATTTACGCATGCGTCGTAGCGATGTCACTTTCACCTCCAAACTCATTGATGGTCGGTTCCCGGACTATGAAGCGGTTATTCCAATTGGTGCCGATAAGGAAGTTAAGGTTAATCGCGAAGCTCTAAGAGCAGCTTTGCAACGAGCGGCGATTTTGTCGAATGAAAAATACCGTGGTGTGAAACTGGAAATCTCGCCCGGCCAATTACGCATCATTGCCAATAATCCGGAAAGCGAAGAGGCCCAAGAAGAGTTGGAAGCAGAAACTAAAATCGACAACCTGTCTATTGGTTTTAATGTCACCTACCTACTCGATGCACTTTCAGCCTTGCGAGAAGAGGACGTTATCCTGAATTTACGTGATGGCAACTCATCGGCTCTGGTACGTGAAGCCAGCCACGACCGCAGCCGTCATGTGGTTATGCCGTTGCGCCTGTGACGCCTTCTGTAAACTTTTATATGAAAGCCCGGCCACGCCGGGCTTTTTGCTTCGAGAACTATGCAATTACTTGAACTACGAATTAAGGATTTGCGCTGCATCCATCAGGCAGAGCTGCATTTTGCTCCCGGTATTAATTTAATCACCGGAGCCAATGGTGCAGGCAAGACCTCGGTTATCGAGGCCCTCCACTTAATGGGCTATGGTCGCTCTTTTCGTGGGCGGGTACGCGACGGCATGATTCGTAGTGGCGCGACACAGTGTGAGGTTTTTATTCGGTGGTTGGAAAATAGACCCGGAGAGCGGCATGCCGGGCTACTGCATACCGGTAATACCTGGCAGGCAAAACTTAATGGTGAGACCACCAATAGCCTAACCGAGCTCTGTTCTGAAATACCGATAGTCACTTTTGAGCCAGGCAGCCATGAACTTATCGGCGGCGGCGCCGAGCACCGACGACGATATCTAGATTGGGGTCTGTTTCACGTGGAACCAGAGTTTGTTCAACAGTGGCGGCGCTACGCCCGAGCCCTGAAACAACGCAACGTGCTACTCAAAAGCCAGGCCGTACCAAGCTTGCTCGTTCCTTGGGAGCGGGAAATGGCGATCTGTGGTGAAACCATCAGCCGCTATCGTTCGCAGTATTTGGAGCAGCTCGACGTCGAGTTAAATGACACGGTAGCGAAATACCTGCCTGAACTAGGCAGGGCGCAGTTGAATTTCATGCCCGGATGGAAGCGAGCAGAACTGTCATTGCAAGATGCTCTCACCCTGAGCCGCCCCCGAGACTTGCAGGTTGGCAGTACCGGCGTGGGTCCGCACCGTGCCGATTGGCGTGTTGATTACGAGAACCACCCGAACAAAGAAACACTATCCCGCGGCCAGGAAAAGCTTACAGCTCTGGCTTGCGTGATGGCGCAGGCAGAAAGCCATGCTCGGCAGAAAAATGAATGGCCAGTGGTCTGCATGGACGATTTGGCATCCGAATTGGATATTCAGCACCAGGAGCAGGTGTTGAGTCATTTGGCAGCTTCACAAGCGCAGGTAATTCTCACCGCCACCGAACGCCCGGCAATCTTGGAAAAACAAATCCAGGCACAGGCTAGGTTCCACGTGAAACACGGCCAAGTCGTCGCGATTCAAGCCTAGCTAAAGACACCCAAGCAAAGTAATCCAAAGGCAATCCCAAGCCAATCCAAGGTATAATCGAACGCTTGTTATCAAGCTCAGACGCCTCTTGGCGCTAGCGGTAAGACACCATGGAAAAACTATCACAATGACCGACCCGCAAATCCCAGAAAACGCGCCAAACCCGACCAATGTTTACGATTCCAGCAAAATCACCGTACTACGAGGCCTTGAAGCCGTCCGCAAGCGGCCAGGTATGTATATCGGCGACGTACATGACGGCACCGGACTGCATCACATGGTATTTGAAGTGGTTGATAATGGCGTGGATGAAGCGCTGGCGGGCCATTGCGACCGTCTAATTGTCACCCTGCATAACGATGGTTCTTGTTCGGTATCGGACAACGGCCGCGGTATTCCGACCGATATTCATAAAGAAGAAAACATCTCCGCCGCCGAAGTCATCATGACTGTACTGCATGCTGGCGGTAAGTTCGACGATAACAGCTATAAAGTTTCTGGCGGCCTGCATGGTGTGGGCGTGTCGGTCGTTAACGCCTTATCAAAATCGCTTTGGCTCAACATTTGGCGCGACGGTTTTCACCATCAGCAGGAATACGCAGAAGGCGAACCCCTGTATCCGTTAAAACTGATCGGCCCATCGACCAAGCGCGGCACCGAATTACGTTTCTTGCCGAATGCCGATATTTTTACGGATGTAGAGTTTCATTACGATATTTTGGCAAAAAGACTGCGAGAACTGAGCTTCCTTAACTCCGGCGTAAAGATCGAACTGATTGATGAGCGCGGCGAAGGCAAGCGCGATTTATTTGAATACGAAGGCGGCATCAAGAGCTTTGTGGAGCATCTTGCTTCGGTAAAAACCCCATTACATCAAACAGTTATCTCAGCTTCCGGCGAGAAAGACGGTATCGTGGTCGATATTGCCCTGCAATGGACCGACGCCTACCAAGAGACCATGTTTTGTTTCACCAATAATATTCCGCAGAAAGATGGCGGTACCCATTTGATTGGTTTCCGCGCCGCGCTAACTCGCACGCTGGGCAATTACATCGAACAAAGCGGCATCGCCAAGCAAGCCAAAGTGGCGATGTCGGGCGACGACATGCGCGAGGGCATGATTGCCGTGTTGTCGGTCAAAGTACCGGACCCAAGTTTCAGCTCGCAAACGAAAGAAAAGCTGGTCTCATCGGAAGTTCGCCCTGCAGTAGAGGCCGTCATCGGCCAAAAACTGGAAGAATTCCTGCAAGAGCGCCCCAATGAAGCTCGCGCTATTGCCGGCAAAATCGTCGATGCTGCCCGCGCCCGCGAAGCCGCCCGCAAAGCCCGTGATTTAACCCGTCGCAAAGGCGCGCTGGATATTGCAGGCTTGCCCGGCAAGCTAGCTGATTGCCAAGAAAAAGATCCTGCCAAGTCCGAATTGTTCATCGTCGAAGGTGATTCGGCCGGAGGTTCGGCCAAGCAAGGCCGTAATCGTAAGACCCAGGCTATTTTGCCTTTGAAAGGTAAAATCCTGAATGTTGAACGTGCGCGTTTTGATCGCATGCTAGCGTCGGCCGAAGTCGGCACCCTGATTACCGCGCTGGGTTGCGGCATCGGTAAAGACGAATACAACCCCGACAAATTGCGTTACCACCGAATTATTTTGATGACCGATGCCGACGTTGACGGCTCGCATATTCGTACCTTGTTGCTGACATTTTTCTATCGCCAGATGCCGGAATTATTGGAACGCGGACATATTTATATTGGTCTGCCGCCGCTATACAAAATTAAACAGGGCAAGAACGAGCAGTACATCAAAGACGATGCTGCCTTGAACGCCTATTTGGTTAATCACGCCGTCGAAGGTGCCGAATTACGACCATCGGAATCCGAACCTGCAATCAAGGGCATGGCGCTGGAAAAACTATTGCTCGAAGTCGTTGCCGCCAACGAAGTTATTCAGCGCCACGCTTATCGGGTTGATGCTGCCGTGCTGGAAAACATACTCGAAATGCCGGCTTTAAAAGTGGAAGATTTCCAGAATGCCGAGACCTTGAAACCTTGGTGTCAAACACTTGAAACCAAACTCAATAATGTTGGTTTAGGTCGTCCGCAATTTTCCATACGCATTCAAGTTGCACAGGAAGAAGGCCTAGGCGGCGCCTTGATAATCGAGAAACGCCATCACGGATTAACCCATACGCAAACCCTTGCCGTGCAGCAATTGGTGCATGGTGAATTGCGCTTGTTAACCGAAGTAGCGCAACAAATTAGCGGTCTTTTACAAGCAGGTGCTTCAGTTCTAAGAGGCGGTAAATCACAGCTTGTTAGCACTTTTAAACAAGCACAAGATTGGCTGCTTGATGAAGCCAAAAAAGGCCGTACCATCCAGCGCTTTAAAGGCTTGGGTGAAATGAATCCGGAGCAATTGTGGGACACCACGGTGAATCCGGAAACCCGTCGTTTGTTGAAAGTGCGAATTGAAGATGCCGTCGCTGCCGATCAAATATTTTCAACCCTGATGGGCGATGTCGTGGAACCACGCCGAATATTTATTGAAGAAAACGCTCTGCGTGTTGGCAATTTAGATATATAAATTAGATACATCGGGCGATGCTTTCCAGTGATCTGTATCCATCCAATACACACACCATCAAAAATCAAGCGCCCGGCATTTTTCAAGTGTTGGGCGCAGCTGCTTTAGATATCGGTCTTATTATTGTTTTCTGGCTTATCGCCCTATTTTTTGCTAGTGGGATTTGGGCAATAAGCGAACTCATTACGCATAGCGGCAAGATACCAAATCCGCAACCCGGTGCATTGGCATTACTGCTGATGAGTATGCCAACGCTTTATCTGGCGATACTTGCCTTGTCGGCTTGGCGCGGCCGCCAATTAATATTAAAGCAAACGCCGGTATCGAACGCGCGTCTGGTGTTGTTTGCATTCGGCAGCGGCTTTGCCTTGTTCATGTTCACCGTATTAGCCAGCTACTTGTTAAACGCTAGCGGTATGGCGTTGAAACCGAGTAATCAAGTCCTGCTTGAAAATCTCGGTAATCAATGGCCGGTACTTATTACGATTTTGGCCGTCGTAATTGCCCCGGTGTTTGAAGAACTGTTTTTTCGAAAACAACTCTTTGCGCGGTTCGCGGCAGCAGGACATACCAAGACCGGTTATTTATTAAGCAGCGTTTTGTTTGCATTGATGCACGAACCAGCACCCACGCAGGGGTTTACTAAATGGCTGGTCATGTTGGCGATATATGGTTCGATGGGCGCGGTTTTTGCCTGGGTTTACCAAAAGACCGGACGGTTATGGCCCGCGATTCTGGCACACACCAGCAATAATATTTTTGCGATGTCGGCATGGTTGATTAGCTCGTTCATGCGCTGATGTTCAGCTAAGCCTCGCTATATTCATAAAATATTCGCCAATTCGGGGCGGTATGGTGTTGGCTAAAAAGCCTTCATCTTTTTGAATAAAACATCAAGGGCTTGAGTATGAAGCTCGCGGCCCGTACCCTAGGCACCTTTATTAGTGCTTTTGCTCTTTGGAGTCATAGATGAAACGTATGCATCCTTTTGTTATAGCGATTATTGCAAGCTTGTTATTGTGTGTTGCCGCGTCTTCCGCAATGGGTGCGGAACCAGTCAAGAAAAAAACATATAAAGAGAAATTGTTCGACGATGCAGAATCTTATGATGTGACAGGGAACGCTTTGAAAAAAGAAAAAGTTGTTGAACTCTATCCTCTGGCAGCCCGTGTTGCACCAAGTCAAGACGGCGATTCTGCGGTAGTGAAATTACGCAATCAAATGGTTATTTCATATCAAAAGAACAAAGATGATGACGCTAAAAAATTAGCCGAAGAATTAAAGGCTAGCCCGAAGGCAAATGTAAATGATCGAGCGACCGCAGTTAAGGTGCTTTCCTTATTGTTAACTAAGAAAGATCGTAATAACCACAAAGAAGCCATTCCCCTACTTGTAGAAGCGCTCGAAATTAACGGTCTCGACAATAACGCCCACTACGCGCAAATATCGGAACTTGCCCAACGCTACCTGTTGAATCAAGATTATGAAGACGCTTACGAAATGGCGGAAAAATTTCTGCAGGAAACAAAAGTAGAAAAAATTGAAATACTAAAAGTAAAAGGCAATGCATTGTTTCGTTTGAATCGTTTTTCCGAAGCATTGATACCGCTCGAAAAGGTACACGCTGCCATTCCCGATGATTTGCAAGCAACCCAAATGCTGGCAAAAGCCTATTCTGATGGTGGCCAACCGGCCAAGGCTGCGGAGTTGAATAAAACCATCGTTCAAGCAACAGGCAACGATCGTGCAGCTCAGGTAAATTTGGCCATTACTTATCTTGATGCCAAACAATACGAACAAGCTTTCGACGTCATCGCTCAATTACGCGCCTCCAACCAATTGGTAGAAGAGCGTGATTATCTGACCGCAATGAATGTTTATTCTTCGATGAAAAACAGGGAGAAAGATATCGTTGCCGTTATGCAGGAAGGCTTTGACAAAAACATTATCAAACCCACTTCGGGTCGCTACAACACTTTGGCCGAAGCTTATTATTACAGTGATTTACCAAACAAGATCCCGAAGGCAATTGAAGCGTGGAAAAAAGCCGCGCCAATAGCGAAAGATGGCGTCATTTACCTCAATCTCGCTATCGTGCAATGCCAGGAAGGCATGTGGGCGGCATGTAAAGAAAGCGCTAAAAGTGCGATTACAAAAGGTGGCATAAACGCCAATGACGCAAAAAATCAGATAGCCAAAGCTGACAAAGGCCTGGGTCAATCTAAGTAAGGCGAAGTGGCGCACAGTTAGGCAATGCGCGGAGATTGGATAAAACTGCATCTTGGTATAAGCTTAGAGATTCCCGCGATATGGTTGTCGCGGGTCATGGCGCGGAAGCGTCGCGAACACATAATTTATAGAGCCGCCACCGCATGACGGATCACAACAAAACAGATGACAAAACAGTCGGCTTAAGCTGGCCGCGCATTGGTGGCGTTGCATTTGCAATGGCGCTGCATGTGGCTGGTTTTATGATGCTGATGGCCCCAGTTTCAGCACCGCCGCCGTCGGATGAGGAAGAACAAGTGGTACCTGTTAGTTTCACAGACCCACCACCGCCACCACCACCACCGCCACCGCCGCCACCAGACAAGCCGGTTCCGATCACGACGATCGTTAATACGCCTCGACCTACTGTGCTGCCGCCGCCGCCTGAACAACCGCCGGTGGTTTACAACGACCCCAATGCAAACTCTGTTGCTGCGCCACCTCCTGCGCCGCCTACCGCGCCTGTTGCGGTCGTTGCAGATGTCGAGGCCTCGCGCAATATCTCAAGCGCAGGCATCTCGCCGCCAAAATATCCCGGCCAGGAGCAACGTGACGGCATTGGCGGTCAAGTTAAGCTTCTTGTTACAATTAATGCCGAAGGTGATGTTGTAGATGTAGTTATCGAAAAATCTAGTCGCAACCGAAATCTCGATCGTGCCGCAATGGACGCAGTACGCAAGACAAAATTTAGGCCCGGCGTCAAAAATGGTCAAAAAACCGGTGGTTCGGGGTACGTAATAATCAATTTTGTACCCGAGCAATAACTGTTTTTCCCTCTTAAATACAAACAATACAATAAGGTCATCAGTATGCTACAGGACATCCTCACCCTCTCAACCGCAGCAGTAGGCGGCGCTAACAACACAGCTGAAGCTTTCAATAAAATGGGCTTCAGCCATATGTGGGGCACCTTCATGAACGGCGAAAATTACGTCGGTCTGATCGTGTTTATTACCCTCATGATCATGTCGGTAGGTTCGCTTTACTACATGGCAGTCAACTTCATTAAAGGCCGCGTCGTTTCGAGCCGAGCCGACAAAGTGATGGCGACTTTCTGGGAAAGTAATCCGCAAGATGCCATTCGTTTCATGGAAGAACAACCAGCCAACGAACCATTTTCCAAAATTGCTTTGGAATGCGCCCAAGCAGCAGCTCATCACCAACGTAGCGAAGGCAACCGTTTGGCAGAATCGCTGAATCGTTCCGAATTTATTGACCGCACCCTGCGTCAAGTAGTCACCAAAGAAAGCGCCCGTCTCGAAGACGGCATGACTTGGCTGGCGACGGTTGGCGCGACTGCACCGTTCGTTGGTTTGCTCGGAACAGTTTGGGGCATTTACGGCGCCTTGATTGCGATCGGTGCTTCCGGCCAGGCAGATATTGGTAGCGTGGCAGGCCCAGTGGGTGAAGCCTTGATCATGACTGCAGTCGGTCTGTTCGTCGCAATTCCAGCAGTGTTGGCATACAACTTCTTTACTCGCAGCAACCGCAATACCTACGCAAAATTCGATACCTTTGCCCATGATTTGCATGACTTCTTTGCAACCGGCGCCCGCGTCGGCGGCGATAAGCGTTGATTCATAGCAAGTACTAAGTAGGCCTATTAAGGAAGCTTTATGGCATTTAGCTCAAACTCCGGCAGCGGCGGTCCCATGGCCGATATCAACGTCACACCGCTGGTGGATGTGATGTTGGTGCTGTTGATCATTTTCATGATCACGGCACCTTTGATGACGCATAAAGTAAAAGTCGAGTTGCCGAAAGCATCGTTGGACGAAAAGCCAACCTTGAAGACGCCGCCAGTGACCATAACTGTCAGATCTAATGGCGAAATCTATTGGGGTGACTCCAAGGTAACTCAGGACGCTTTTGAAGCCAAACTCGACACCATTATCAGTATGGATCCACAGCCAGAACTCGATATTCGTGCCGATAAAGAGACCAAGTACAGACTGATCGAACAGGCTACAACGACCGCCAAAAACCGTGGTGTTCGTAAAGTTGGTTTTGTTTCCACACGTGAACGCTGAGGCGGAGTAGATAAAATGGCATTTTCTTCAGGCTCCGGTGGCGGTCCCATGGCAGACATCAACGTCACACCTTTAGTGGACGTGATGTTGGTATTGTTGATTATCTTTATGGTGACTGCACCGCCAATGTCGCATCAAATTCAGGTTGATCTGCCACAGCCGACGCTCAATCCACCACCACCGCCAGTGAATCCACCGGAACCGATCAAGATTCGTATTAATGCGAGTGGTGGCGTAGAAATGAATGGCACACCCATTGATATGCAAGCGTTGGAAGCCCAGTTCAACGCGGTCAGCGAATTAGAGCCAGATCGCCAAGGAAAACTGGAAATTGATACCGATCCAGAAGCCGAGTACGAAGTTTTAGCTAAAGTATTAGCCCGTGCTAAGAATGCGAATCTTCAAAAAATCGGTTTCGTAAAATCCGGCGGGTAATCGACGAATTCCCGAGAACAAAAACACCAAGACAAATGCCGCCTTCGGGCGGCATTTTTTATTGCTAAAAAATAAGATCAGGTGTAGATATAAGTCATTGCCCAACGCAAGGAGTGGCTTATGCAAAGAACACAGTCGGCAAACATGATGGCTGAAATCAATGTCACGCCGTTGGTGGATGTGATGTTGGTTTTATTGGTGATCTTTATGCTGGTAACGCCGGCGATTACCCAAACCATCAGCCAGAAAATTGCACCGTCAGCCATCGCTCAAAAACTCGAACCGCATCGCCTTATTGTACAAGCGGGCGACACCTATCAACTGGATGGCCAAATTATCGGTACCGACGAGTTGAAACAGCATTTTCGCGAAGCGATAAAATCCGACAACAAATACGCCGTGCAGGTTTTCGGTGAGCCAGACGCCAGTTATCAAAGTTTTACCGAAGTAATGGCAATCGCCAACAACGCGGGTATTGAAAACCTGAGCTTGGCTTCAAATTAATGTTGGGCTGATATGACGTGAAGATAATTTTGTACGGTGGCATAGAGGCCATCGTACAAAGCGTCATTAAACAAGGCGTGGCCGATCGACACTTCACGTGTCATCGGTAATTTTGTCAGGAAAGCCGCCAGATTTTTCTGGTTCAAGTCGTGTCCGGCATTAACACCCAAGCCAAATACTTCGGCTTGCTGTGCGGTTTCAAGGCAGGCAGTCAATGGCATATGTGCATCGCCATTTTCAAAGCTATCGGCAAAAGGGCCGGTATAAATTTCGATTCGGTGGGCACCAAGCTCTTTTACCAGCGATAAATTCTTGACATCCTGATCAACGAATAAACTAATGCGCTCGCAAAATGGCTTCAGAGCGGCAATAAGGGGACGCAAGCGCTCTGCATCCTGTACAAGATTAAAACCATGGTCGGAAGTAATTTGACCGTCAGCATCCGGTACCAGGGTAACTTGTGTTGGTCGCGTTTCCTGTACCAAGGACAATAAGCCCGGATATTCACCGCGTGCAGACGCAAAGGGATTGCCTTCAATATTCAATTCCACTCTATTGGCCAGCCACTTTGCCAAATCACGTACATCTGAAGGAAGGATGTGCCGTTGATCGGGACGCGGGTGCACGGTAATACCGCCGGCACCAGCAGCGACCGCTACTTGGGCGGCATCAAGCACTGAGGGAAGTGAACCACCGCGCGAGTTACGCAGAACCGCGACCTTGTTAACATTCACACTAAGTAGCGTCATGAAATAATCCAGTCTAATCCGGGTAACGGAGTATTATTGAATACTCAGCGCCCAGCTAATGAGAAAAGCATTTTAACGACAAACTATCATGAATAAATTTTGCCGTAACTTGATCTTTATTCTATTGGCCAGTCTGTCTTTATGCCAGAGCGCAGTCGTATCGGCACAAAAAATAAAACTGCATGGTTCTCCGCTGATGCAGCGTTATACGGCAAAAGACTTTAATGCCAACCCGCAGCATTTTAGTATTGCAACCGATAAGGCCGGGCGTTTATTTGTCGGTAATTCCGAAGGTATTTTAAAGTTTGATGGCAGCAGCTGGGAACTGATTGAATTACCGGGCAAGCAAATTGCCCGAGACCTTGTCCGGGCACAAGACAATAAAATCTATGTTGCCAGCTACGATACTTTTGGCGAGTTGGTAACTGATAAAGACGGAAAAATAAATTTCCAAGAGCTGCTGAGTTTGGCTGGCTTGAAGGGAATAAAACGCCGCATCGGTATTGTCTGGGAAGTTGTCAGCACAGGTGAAGGGGTTTATTTTCGGGCTGAAGAAACACTTTTTTACATTAGTTACGATCGAATGACAGTTCGCAGTTGGCCAGTATCGATCGATGTACGTAGCGTCTTTGCACAAGGAAATGCGATCTACGCGCGCGTTGATGGCCAGGGTTTCAGCAAATTAATTAATGGAAAGTTCGAGCTCGAGCCGGGCGGAGAAGTATTCAGCAAACTAGCTTTGGCCGGAATAATCGACAAAGGCAACTGGCGCTTATTGGTGTCGGATATTGGCTTTTACCGAGCCGATGAAACCGGGATCAAGCCTCTGGTGAATAGCCCAGGGACCGAACTTACCAATAGTCAGGCCTATGAAGTGTTGGCATTGGCCGACGGCAGCTTCATTGTGGGTACTCGGCTGGGTGAACTGTTTCGCTTTGATCAGGACTTCGCGGTGCTTGAACGTTTAAAGCTGGGCAGCTTTGCAGTTTCGGCAATGAGTATGGATAACGAAGGCGGTTTGTGGGTGGCAACGGAAGGCGATTTATTGCGCCTTGCAATGCCGTCGCCGTGGTCATTTCTTGATTCGCTTCAAGGCGTGCAAGGGATTGTTAATGATTTTGAGTGGCATGAAAACGCTTTATGGATAGCCAGTACCGGAGGAATCGCAAAAATTGTTTCTCTAGCTAATGGCAGTAGCCGTTACGAAGCAAAGCCCTGGGTTGAGTACGAGGCCTATGTTTTCGACAGTAGTGATGCTGGCCTGCTAATAGGTCATCGTCAGGGCCTAATGGTACTCGACAAGGGTGCAACGACCCCGCGTAAAATATTGGATGATCAAAATGAACTCGTCCACACTTTCGAGAAATCAAATTATGATCAAAACATAATTTACGCTCTGGCAAGCCACCGTTTATTGATACTAAAAATTATCAATGGCAAATGGCAGATTAAAAAAAGTATAGCTCTAGCAGAGCTAAGTGTTGATAGTTTGATAGAAACAGGCCCAGGCGAAATCTGGTTTAGTAATAATTATGCCGGGCCGCAGCGCTGGCATTTTGATACCGATAGTTTCGAGATACTCGATAAAAAAGAATTCGGTAAAAATGACGGTTTGGTACTCGAAAAAGATGCCGCCCAGCATGTGTATCGTCTCGATGGCAAAGTACATATTGTCATTGCCGATAAAGGCTATTTATTCGATGGTAAAAAATTTAATCCGGAATTGGCACCGCCATTTACTTTAGTATCACGACAAAATGAACTGTATGTCACGGAAACAGCGATGGGAGCGTATGCCTACACGTCACGTGAAATGTGGTTTCGACCGAAAGCAAAAACCGAATGGCAGCCATTGCGCATGGCGCTCAGCAGCGCCGCCGGGTATGGCATCGTACGATTGAATCGTGACGGCATCGTACGTATGTCCACGTGGAGTGGAATACTACAATACAACGAGAAGGAAAAAAGCCCAGTACCTGAACCCCTAATATTACGTTTCGAATATGTCACTGCCATAAGTTCCGAGAATAATACGGTAATAAATTTACCGACCGTGGGGCAGTCGAAAAATATAATCGTGCCGGCTGGCCATAATCTCAAAATGCGATTTTCGATGGTGAGCTTGGAAAGCGGCGTGGAATACCGCTATCGGCTATTACAACTTTCTAGCGAGTGGAGTGCCTGGACCGACCAGGATCTTTTTATTCGTGCGCAAGCCCCAGGGGATTATATCTTCGAGCTACAGGCAAGAACCCGGGCCGGCCGCATGGCAGAGACCATTAGTTATCGCTACACCGTTTTACCGCACTGGTATGAAATATTATGGGTTCGCTTTTTAATACTGCTGGGTGGTGTCGCGGCTATTTCGCTGTTTACCTATTGGGTTATCAGAAGTCGAATTGCAAAATACCGTGAAGACAATAACAAGTTGGAGAAACGCATCAGTGAACGTACGACGGAGCTGGAATCATTAAATCAACGCTTATCCGAACTGGTCATTGAAGATCCGTTGACCGGTGTTGCCAATCGCCGCGCGCTTGAACAAGGCTTGCAGCGTGAATGGTTCCGTTGCCTCGACCAGCGCAGACCGTTATCGGCATTGATGATTGACGTTGATCATTTCAAGCAGTTCAATGATAAGCACGGTCATTTAGAAGGGGACGTGCTGTTGCGAGAAATTGCCCAGACCCTTAAAAAAGAACACGACCCCAAGCGTGAATTATTGGCTCGTTTCGGTGGCGAAGAATTTGCTTTGCTATTGCCCGGTATTAATCAGGAAGACGCTGTTCGACGTGCCGATAATATTCGCCAAATCATGATTCTGCAAAACAAGAATGTTACGGTAAGTATTGGTGTTGCCGGATTTATTCCGAGCATTCAGGCCGAGCAAAGTAGTTTATTGCGTCGAGCCGATGCCGCGTTGTATCGCGCCAAACGTGCTGGACGAAATCGGGTCGAGAGCGATAAAGATTAATTGCTATTGAGCGTTATTCTCTGAGCTTTCCGCAGCTTTACGGGCAGCGGCCTGTTCACGCATCATGCGAAGCTCCTCGGGGCTGATAATTTTGCTGTCATCGCGCCGGCTACTGTCCAGACGTTCAGAAAGAAAGCTTAAAACTGCCGCGCTTAAAAACCCCAAAGCGGCCAGTAGTAAAATAACCGTCAAAGCGAATGGCAAGTTAGACATAAAAGTCAGACCAAAAGACATGACGGCAAGCAACAATAAGATCCAGGGCATGATGGCGGTCCGATGAGATTTGCGCCAGTTTAACGCAGGCTTGCGCCGGTTTACACCCCAAAATATTGCTGGACTACAGCATCGGGGACAGCAGCCTTGCTGAGGCCTCGGCAAGCCGATGTAATAGATTTTGAGGTCCCAGCTTCTTGATCAATTGACTCTTTTCTATGTCTTCAAGCAGCACCTGGTTTAAGTCCTCGGCCAAATCAGCGTCTTCCAGTAAAATACAGAGCTCAAAATTGAGGCGGAAGCTGCGGTTATCAAAGTTCGCACTTCCCAAAATGACAGTCTCATCATCCACCAGTAATGCCTTGGTATGCAGCATATAAGGACAGGAGTGGATCTTAACCCCAGCGCTAAGCATTTCTTCAAAATAGGAACGCGCCGCTGCATCCACCAGACGAGAGTCACTTTTTGCAGGCACAATTAAACGTACGTCTAGGCCACGCAGAGCTGCAGAAACGATAGCCATGCGTGATGACTCACTCGGTACAAAATACGGTGTTGCAAGCCAGACCCGCTTTTGCGCTAGTGAAATTGCAAAAACATTTGCACGATGAATCGATTCCCAGGCCGAGTCAGGTCCGCTAGGTATGACTTGGGCTCTGATTTTTGCTTGTGCTTGTGGCGTGAATAATTCGCCCTCATTGGGTAAATGTCTGCCGGCATAAACCCAATCTTCCAGAAAAGCGATCTGTAGCCAGCGCACAACATCGCCGCTAACCGCAATATGTAAATCTCTGTAAGGAGTTTTATTTACGGCTCCGTTTTCGTCATCGGTAATATTGATGCCGCCAGTGAAACCGAATACACCATCCACCACGACAATTTTTCTATGCGAACGTAAATTGATTTTTGGTTTCCATAAAAGACGCCAGCGAATACGCGTCCTATGGAAAAATGCCACTTCGGCTCCGGCATCGATCAAAGGTTTGAGAAACTTATCCCCTATGCTTGCCGAACCAATGGCATCGAGCAATAACCGGACCTTGATTCCGGCGTTTGCCCGTTCAATCAAGGCATCACGAAATTGGGTGCCGGTAATATCAGGCTCGAAAATATAATATTCGAGATGAATATGTTGTTTTGCCTGCGAAATAGTTTCTAGAATTGCGCTGAAACAGGCGGCGCCCCCGTCTAATAATTTTGCCTTTACCGCACTACTGGCTGCGAAACCACTGCTCGCTTCGGCAAGTAGCGAGAGTGCAGATTGTGGACAATTATGTGAATCGGACCGAGATTGTTTGCCTAATAGGGCTTTAGAGCGCAATCGTTTTGATTGCTGTCGGCGGATGCGCTGCGGCCCGAGAAAATGATAAATCAAAAATCCGATAACCGGAAAAAATGCCAGTGAAAACAACCAGCTCAGTGTTGCAGCAGCCTCGCGCTTTTGCAGGATGATCCAAGCGCTCAACAGAATGATATACACCAGCCAAAGCGATGAAATGGTAAACCATAAATGTGGAAACCATTGATTCAGTTGTTGCCAAAGCTGCATTGAATTTACATCCTCTAGCGATCATCGTCATGGCTATCATGGCAGAGAGCCATGACTGACGGAAGTCGGAATGATTATTGAGCTTAGTCCTAGCCGCATCCTATGAAATAAAACAAAAAAAAGCCTGCGAATTATTGGTTCGCAGGCTTTATGGTCAGTTTATGTGATTTGAAATTACTTGAGTCGTTCTACCTTATAGCCTTTGTCCGTCAACATTTTTACGACGCCGTCGTCACCGACAAGGTGGAGTGCACCCACAACAACAAGTACATCATCTTTATCATTATCTTTCAGTAATGCCTCAAGTTTGGGTAGCCAGAGTTTATTGCGTACAGGGTTGATGCTTTCATAAAGTTCAGGATATTCCTTGCGCATTTCTGCGGCCATTTTCTCAAACAGTGTCTTGTCGTCGGCATTGCGCCAAGTGCTGTGAAGCTCTTCGATCTTGGCCCTCATCTCGGCCGTTTCATTCAAAGCTTCTTGCAGAAATTGTTCTTGCTGCTTCGGGTTCATGTTATCGAAAATGGCGATCTGTGATTCGCCGGTCTCCAGCCCTTTTGCAGGCTTGCCAGCCTTGGCGGCGCGATCCATGAAATGCTTGTCCAAACCCAGGGCAGGATTCAAACCAATCTTCTGCATTTCGGTGACGTTTAAAATCAAACCAACAAACCAGGGTTTAAAGCCCTGAAAATTGGCAACCGGTAAATTATTCTTTGTCGCGTAAGCTTCAAATTTCTCCCAAGTCTCCACCGACACGCTTTGTTGCAGAGTTTTACCATCGGTACGCATGGCTGCTTGTGTCATTTTTTGACCGAGTGCCGGGTTGTTCATTTCTTCGGGCGATAATTCAAAAACCATTTGTTCGGCATCATCAAAAGCCAGATCGGTACTTTTTGCCAATGGATAATCGGTCTCTTTCAACATATGGAACGAACCCAGCAAGTACAGACTATTATTGGCGTCGCTGACTTTCCATAGCAGAGGTTTTGGTGCTTCGGCATAGGCGGCGCTAGTGCCAATTATCAACAACAAGGGCAAAAGTAATTTCTTCATGCGGTTCTCATTTATCGTGCAGATTTAAATTTATCGAGTGCTTATTATATTACAGGCGCACTGTGCAAAATCATCGGTTTGGGTTCATGCAAGCAAGCCATAGTTAAAGCGCCTCTTAGACTGCTCTCGTATCACGGATAACAAGGTCAAATACCGGAACGCAAAGGCCCACCTATGCCGCCGGATACAAAACCTCGGAACGTTGGTACAACACCCAGCTGGTAGCAATGTATTTATCGCCATTGAGCGGTTTATTACCGCGGTGAGTATGAGTAAACGCGGTCGGAGCGATGAGTAGAGAACCGGTTTTCGGTTTTATTTTTTTTTGCTGATATAAAAATTCGGTTTCGCCTTCTTCAAAGCTATCGTTCAAATAAATTGTCCAGAGCACAGTCCGATGCAAGGTGTCGCAGACAGCATCTTTTGGATACAACTCGCAATGCCAATAGGGATAGCCACCTTCATTGGCGGTATAACGCTGCAAATTAATCGCGCCGGGCCTGAGCATAGCGCGGGCAATATCGCCGAGTTGTTTGGCGGGCATATCGATAAAATCTTCGGCGTCAAGGCGTCGGCGTTGTCCGGATTTTTCATCTTGTACTTGCAACATTAAAGGTGCAATCAAGGTATGCGGGTATTGCCGCAAATACTGCATTAAGCCTTTGAACATGGCAGCATTAAGCGAGTTCTCGGCTTCTTGCCATTCTGGGTTGCCGGTAATTTGAATGTCGCGACTATTTTTTAATTCCGGTAATACACCACCACCGACGCGGCCGGGCACGGAGGCGCGGCTGTCTTCAAAATGTTTGATCAATAAGGCACAAGCTTCTTTCGATAAAGCATCGGGATAGACTTCGATAAAATCACGCGCTTGCATCAGGTGTTTTTCGCATCGAAATCGGTATGGTATTTCACGGCTATTTCAACTTCGGCTTTCGAGCCCATAAAAACCGGCACTCGTTGATGTAATCCAGTCGGCTGCACATCCAGCATTCGCATGCGGCCGGTGCTGGCGGCGCCACCGGCTTGTTCTACCAGAAAACTCATCGGGTTGGCTTCATACATTAATCTTAATTTGCCACCTTGGGCACGACATTTGCTGTCGAGCGGATACGAAAAAATACCGCCGCGCGTCATGATGCGATGCACGTCCGCCACCATGGAAGCGACCCAGCGCATATTGAAATCCTTTGCGCGCTTGCCTTCTTTGCCTTGTAACATGTCGCCGACATAGGCTTGCATGGGTGTTTCCCAGAAACGCTGATTGGAAACATTGACGGCAAATTCTTTCGTGTCTTTTGGAATTTGCATATCGCGTTTGGTCAGCATAAAACTGCCCTGCTCTCGATCCAGTGTAAAGCCATGGGTACCACGACCGACCGTGATGACTAAAATCGTACTCGGCCCATACGTGGTGTAACCGGCGCAGACTTGCGTATTGCCTGGCTGCAAAAAATGTTCGTCCTTGGGTTCAGTAATACCGTCGGGGCAACTCAATACCGAAAAAATCGTACCAACCGAAATATTTACATCGATATTGGAACTGCCGTCAAGCGGATCAAACAGCAGTAAATAATTGCCTTTTGGATAGGCATTAGGAATCGGATGCGAATGTTCCATTTCTTCCGATGCCAAACCGGCCAGATGCCCGCCCCATTCATTGGCTTCCAGAAAAATTTCATTGGACAAAACATCCAGTTTTTTCTGCGCTTCACCCTGAATATTACCGGTACCGGCATCGCCTAAAACTCCGCCTAACTCGCCTTTACTAATCGCGGTTGAAATGGTTTTGCAAGCGCGGGCGACCACTTCAATCAATAAGCGTAAATCGGCATTGATAAAACCGGCGTGCTGTTCTTCGATCAAAAAACGGGTCAGCGAAATCGGTTTCATGGCGAGCACTCGTGTGGCGATACGCTATTGTCGCGTTCATAGCCGTGCTTGCCAAGCGGTGGCACAATGTCGAATGCCTATTATTGACACCACGTTATTGCCCGCTCTGTTGGCCGCGCTCGGGCTGGGCCTGTTAATCGGTGCCGTTCGTGAGCGGCAACACAAGGACCCGATGGCCGGTGTGCGCACCCATGCGCTGGCAGCGCTATTGGGGGCGATCGGTCTGCATATTGGTTTTTGGGCGCTGCTATTGGTGCTGGTACTGCTGATGGGCTTGGTCTGGATTTCATATTGGCGGCAATCGCAAAAAGACCTAGGCCTGACCGGCGAGATCACCTTATTATTAACCTGCTTACTAGGTGCTTTGTGTTTGAGCCAACCTGCTTTGGCGACAGCATCGGGCGTTGTGGTTGCAGTTTTGCTTTATGCCAAGACCAGCTTGCATCGCTTCACGAAAGAAATACTAAGTGAAACCGAATTGCACGACGGTTTAATTTTGCTCGGCTCTGCCTTGGTAATTTTACCCTTGTTGCCCAATGCTCCGATTGGGCCTTATTGGGTATTGAATCCAACGACCATATGGCGATTAGTGGTGCTTATTATGTTGATAAGCACCATCGGGCATATCAGTTTGCGGGTAATCGGTAATCGTTGGGGTTTAGCGGTGGCCGGGTTTTTTTCCGGCTATGTGTCCTCGACGGCAGCCATCGCCGGTTTCGGTGTGCGCGTAAGGGAGCAGCCCGATTTATTGCGTTCTTGCGTTGCGGCTGCCATGTTTGCCAATCTAGCGTCCTTGAGTTTATTCGTTCCCATTCTAATGGCGGTATCGCCACGCTTATTACAAAGCCTTTATTTGGAAATCGGCGTTGGCGCCGGTATTTTATTGATGGGCGGATTATTCGGTTTGCATTCCAGTCCGCAGCAGAAAAAAGTCCTACCCAACACTCAAACGCGAATGTTCCGTTTGAGTCATGCGCTAATTCTGGCCGCAATGATCTCGGCGGTGATGTGGCTCTCGGCTTGGCTAAGCGCGCAATTTGGCTCCAATATTGCATTGCTTGCCAGCATGTTTGCCGCCATTGCCGAAGTGCATGCATCGGCAGCAAGTCTTGGCCAATTGGTTCGCGAGAACGCAATTACACTGCCGATGGCACATTGGGGCTTTTTCGGAATTTTGACGGTAAGTGCCATTGCAAAATCATCAATTGCCTGGGCCAGTGGCGGCAAAGCTTATGGCATCCGTGTGAGTATTGGTTTGTCGGCGATGCTGGCGGGAGTTTTATCTGCCGTTATATTGAGTGAAGTTTTCAGCAAGTAAATCCGACCCCGGGCGACTATTTTTCCTGTTTCTCCAATTTTGCTTTTGCAATCGCAACTGCCTCGGGTTCGGCCCTCTCAACAATTTCCAATTTTCCGTCAATGCTGACATTAGCGCCGGCTTCGATTTGAATACCACCGTGAACGGTGACGCTAGCGGTTTTTCCGATAAGTACATTGGCGCCTTTTTTGATAATCAGGGTACTTTCATTTGGATCGGAGGCGAGTTTATAAACACTAAAACAATAAGTGCAGATAATAAAACCATCGCTGCGACGAGCAAAAGCAGACGCGCCACATTGACTGCATTGGGTGTGCAACATGATCCGTTTAGCCGTGATCAAAATGGACCCTAAATAATCCTGAGCGTAATCGCTTTCAATACGGCGCGCGTCCGGTCACGGGTGCCGAGCTTGTCCAGAATATCCGACACGTAATTTTTTACGGTGCCTTCAGATAAAAAAACTGCTTTGGCAATTTCCTTGTTTGAATAACCACCGGCCAATAAACGCAAAATGGAAATTTCGCGATCATTAAACGTGTCGGTCGGCTCTAGGGTGTCGCGATAGGCATAACGGGCACGCACCGGCGCGGTTGAAACCGGTGCAAATAGGGTTTCCCCCTCAGCGACGCGTTCAATGGCCTCGACTAAATCTTCCGGTGAAGCGTCTTTGAGTAAAAAGCCTTGGGCGCCGGCTGCAGCGGCATGTAGGGGGAAATCGGGTTCGTCGAAAGTCGTCAATAAAATTACTGGCGTAAGAATATTTTTTTCGCGGAGATTTTTTAACAGTGCAAAACCATCCATACCGGGCATGCGAATATCCGACAAAATAACATCCACCGAATTCTCTGGCAGTGCTTGTAATAATTGTTCGCCACTTTCGGCTTCAATGACCACGCTTAAATTTTCAAAACTACCTAGCAGCGCTTTCAAACCCATGCGCACCAGGGCTTGATCGTCGGCCAATGCAAGACGAATCACTGTACTCATGCCGCCACCGGCAGCCAGGCTTCAATTTGCATGCCACCGGTGCTGGAGTGCTCGCAACGCAAACCGCCACCGAGATTTTCCAGTCGTTCGGTCATACCGTGCAAGCCGTTGCCTTTTTGCCAATTACTGGCCATGCGGCCGTCGTCGCGAATACGTAAAAGCCATTGCAGGTCATCCCGTTGCAAAACAACGAACAGTGTCTGCGCCTGACTATGGCGGGCGGCATTGGTAAGGGCTTCTTGGACCGTGCGTAACAAGACTTCGGCCTGCAACATCGGCACATGATCGGCGCTGTCATCAATCGCGAGTTGCAGGCTTGGTCTAGGAAACGGTGCCGCCATTTTTTCGATCGCTGTTTGTAAATTCATACCGTCGTTCAAGCGCATTTGCTGCACTACTCCGCGAATATCGGCCAGCAATTCATCGGTCAAGGCGGCGCAGGTTTTTATACCAGGATGCTTGAGGAATTCAGGCTGGCGCGAGAGCGCGATCAAATTTAATTTAAGTGCGGTCAACTTATGACCGGCGACATCATGCAGTTCGCGCGAAAGCCGCAGCCGTTCGGAATCGCGCACGGTTTCCGCCAGCAAGCTTCGGGTCGCAATCAGGTCGGTATTAAGCAAGATCAATTCATCGCGGCGTTGTTCGGCCTGACTCGAGTACCAGGCCATCAGCATTGCAAATAATTGGAAGCTTGAATAAATAAACACCGACGCCAGCGGATTACTGACCAGCCATAAATTCTGATAGATGAAGAACAGACAGACATTGCTGACGATAAACAACACTATCAAACGCTTCGGCGTGAACAAGACGGCGGTTACCGCGCTGGCAACAATCAATAAAATCGGCGCTGAGTAAAAGCGCGAGAGCGTGCAAATCGCCAAGGCCAACAGCACCAGACACAAGGATAAAAACTCGGCGCGTAAGCGGTTTTTGTCCCACACGGTGCAACTGACAAAAATAATCAGAAACAGCAGATGCAATATCATGATGGTAGGCGCCAGCATGCCCTCACTGATAATTCCAGTTCCCTGTGGCACGCGCAGCCAAATTTCCGTTCCAATCGCGGTCCAGGCGATATAGGCGGCAATATTCATCGGTACAAACAGGCGTTTAAGTAGTTCTAACATAGGCACAGCTTGGCCTGTTAAGCCGCAATGCTCAAGGCATGAACGCAAGATTATGACTTCCGGCACCCAGAATTGATGACATTTGACACGACAACAGCGGATTTCAAGCAGGCATTCTTTCACTCACGGAGTCGAGCAAGGAGAACCCTGATGTCCTGGTACACAAACACAGCCCTAATGCATGCCGCTGTCGGCACCACGGCCTTGGTCACCTTCTGGATTGCCGGCATGAGCAAGAAAGGCAGCCCGATCCACAAGACCGCCGGCAAAGTATATTTGTTGGCCATGGTCGGCATTTTGCTATCGGCCTTTCCGATGGCGACCTTTATCGCGCTGAGTGGCAAACCGGTGATTGGTGGTTTTTTGTTGTATCTGCTGGTGATCACCATGACCAGTGTCTGGAATAGCTGGCGCTCGATTCGCGATAAACGCGATTGGAAACGCTATACCGGCCCGATTTATAAAACTCTGATGGTATTGAACTTGCTGAGTGGATTGGCCATCGCCGGCACGGGCCTTTTTGTCGCCGAACAGATGCAAATGGTGATTACCAGTTTTTCCCTGATCGGTATTTTGAGCGCCTACGCCATGTATAAATTCCAACGCGAGGCGCCGACCGATCCACGCTGGTGGATGCGTGAGCATTTGACCGCAATGATCGGTAATGGCGTGGCCACCCATATCGCTTTTATGCAAATCGGCCTGCCGAAAATCCTGCCGATGTTTTCCGGTCCGGTGCTGGTGAATATTTCATGGATGGGTCCCTTGCTGATTGCGGTCGTCGCAGGGACGTATCTGACGAAAAAATATGCTCCGAAGCGCGTGTGATCAAGCTGGCAACTTTGATACGAACAAAGAATAATATGAAAACCATCGGGAAAACACCGGCAACTAAGGCTTGGCTTTACCTTGTCTTGCTCTTGCTACTTATCGGCTGCCTCTGGGTCGGTTGGCATGATTTCGATCCGCGGATTGCACAAGAAGTCGTTCGTGAAAATATTCGCTCGCTTATCCGCAGGACAATTCAGATCGTTATTCAGTACATCATTCCCTTGGGTATTTTGATTTTCTTTGCTCGTGAAATCATTGCAAATAAGTGCTCGAAGCAGTGAACAATTCACGCGGTATTTTTATCAAAGCCGTCCATTCGGTTATGGATTAAACAAGACTGCTACTATTCCGGCCATGAGCGTGCAGCAAGTATTGCGATACTTGGCTAACTGCTGTGGATTAATAAAACGGGATTTTTATGAAACGGGATTTTATGAAACAAACAGGCCTTCTTTTGCTATTTGGTTTTTCTGCTTGTGTTGCGAGCACAGCATCGGCAACGACAGCTGTTAAAAGCAAAAGGCGACAGCAGTATTGCCAGGTAAATTCAATATCCCGCTAAAGTAGTGCCCGCGATGCAAGTTTGTGCACTCAACACGAAAACACAGGTAACGAGCTGTATAAAAACAAAAGCCGGACAAACGAAATATTTAATACAAGGTTTGGTGACTGCGGAATATCAGGTCTTAGCAAACCTGACATCTAGTGAACTTCGGGTCGTTGGGCATATGCTGCAGGTGCAACTTATTCGTGCGCCCTGCCCGGCATTATTGAGCGTTTTGGCTGAAAGCAAAAGAGACAAAAACAGATATTCATCTGAATGGTTTTTACCCGGGCAGAGAAGACTTCCCAATATTACCGGTGGCAAAAAAACCTTAACTATTTCTGCTTTGGCTATTGGCGCTTAAGTTTTTCAAGTAGCTGCGCCATGGCCTGGTCAACCGGTGATTCGTCTTCAAAGAGCAGCAATTCGTTGCGACGTTTCAAGGCAACCAATTCCGGCGGCGACAGTACCAGCACGCGGGCGCCGCGACGATTGACCAACATGATCGAGCCCGAGATTCCACTAATCCAAGCGACTTTGAGTTGCTGAAAACCACCATCGGCTTTCGGCAATTGCAGCCAGCAACCCAAGGTGTAGCTGGCTACTTCTTGCAGCTCGGCTTCGGTAGGTCGAAGCATTTGAATCGGGTCTTCACTATTTTCACTGCTGTTGTCTGGCGCGGCATCAGCATCAGCATCAGCTATAGCAACCATGACGGTATTATCAGCGTCAATATGAATACCGGTATTTTGCGGAGCGCTAATCACTTCCGAAGTTTCAGGAGTATGGCCAGGTATTACAGTGGAAACATCTGTAACTGGTATGGCAGCATATTGAGAATTGCTTTCAGACGCAGCGTCATCGGTAGTGACAATTTCTTCGGTCCATTCCGACACCGAATTAATCAAGGTTTGGTAGTAATCCATCGCGGCGTCGTCTTGCACGCCTGAGCTTAAAAGCACTTCTTGGGTAGAGGCTTCCAGAGTGTCCAGATGTGACAATGGCAAAGGCTCGCCCAAGCTGGCCATATCCAGTAAATCAATCCAGGGTTGAGCGATGCGAGTGGCGCCGGTAAAGGCTTCGCTGTCTTTGCCTTTTCGCAATGCGGTGACCGACAAATGGTGCAGCCATTCGGTTTTGAAGAAATCTCTTAAAGCAGGCGGTAAAGCATATTGGCGAATGATGCCATTCACGACAGTGGTCGCTTGCAGTCTTGCGATTTCCAGACGCTCTTGGCCTTGTTGTGCTTCGCTGGCCCGCTTTTCCGACATTTGTGCGCGGCGACGGTGCACCTGCATTTGTGATGACAATTGCGCCTGCACATTTTGAAACTTGCTGACATCACCATCGTATTCTTCGCTGATGCGTTGAACCGCGTGTTGTACCTGGCTAAGCATTTCACGTTCTTGCGGAGTTTCGCCCAAATTATCTTCGCAAGCTTCGGACACGGTATTCAATAATTCGCGTGCCGGGTGGTGACGCTCTAAAAATAATTGCGGATCAGTCACGGCGGCCCTGACAAAAGGCATCACCATTTGTGCCAGCACCGGTGCAACGGCATCGCCATATGGACGATCTTTGAGCATCACTTCAAATAAATTACCGGCCAACTGCACGGCGGTTTCTTCGGCGGGCGCAAGCGTTGCTTGTTCGTCGCCCTGGGTGATGCCCATTTGTTTTGCGTCGTGCAGTAATTCGCGTTTGATAGTGTCGGCGATGGAGCCATCGGGTTTGCCGATGGCTTCCAGCAACGCGCTGGTGTTTCCACTGCCATGCTGCAATCGATCAAGCATGGCCAGGGTTTCTGATTTTGCCATTGCCCGTTGCGGCGGCTGTGCTGCGGCATTGGCGGCATAGCCACCGCCACCGGCATAACCGGCATAACCGGCATGGCCGGAATTATCGCTGGCAGCAGGGCCAAAATTCATTTGCATGGCCTGCGCCTGCATGCCTTTCATTTGTTCGATCAGGTCGGCAAACAGCGCACGGTCTTTATCATCAATTTGACGATTGTATTGCCCCGTTGCCGTCTCTGAAGTCTGGTTGTTAACAGTATTCGCGCTTTCTTCGGAGGAAGTTCCCGATCCTGTTGCCGCTTCAGTCGCTGCGGGGTTTGCGATTGGCATCGGCACTTTAATACTTTGCCGACGAATACGTTCTTCTTCGCCTTGAACAATTAAATTAGGCAGCACGCCGGATGCCGCCAGGCCGCCGTTATATTCCTTCAATAAATCCGACAAAAGCGGATCGAGCAATAAATCAAAATGCTGCACGATTTGTGCCTTGAATTCATCCCCCAAATTTATTTCAGCCAAAGCGTCTTTGGCGGCATCGGCGAATACTTGCGGTGACATCGGTAAACGCGGACCCAGTGGGCCAGTCAAGTCGAGAATTTTGCATAAGCGCTGATCCAGTGCTGTCAGTCCTGTACGTTGCACGTAGGAAATTCGCTCGACTAAACGCTCGCAGACCAACTGCACCTGCATTTGCTCATGTTCAATCAATGACAAATTGAATTTTTGCTTTTTTGGATCCGCTTCCGGTGCCATCGCATCGACTGCTTCAATGAGTTTGGCGCGAAAATCCCGCCCGGCATTACGAATACCGGCATACAGGGCCTGACCATCGGCGCCATAAGTGTCGGGTTCCCCGGCTTGCACCAAAGCCTCGGATAATTGGTTGAGCTGGGTTTGCACCATCAATAAAGCCTGCTCAAACGCAGGTACCACAGCCGTGGGCACAGACACACGCAGCTTTGCGAGCAAAGCTTGAGGTGCGGTCGGCAATGGAATTACGGCGGTTTTCATGGCAAAAATGCTTGGGGGGGAAAGCCAACTCGAGTTTAACCCGATAACCGCGAAAGTTCAGCTAAGGCTTAAGCGTGCCTGTGCGAGAGACTGCGAAAGCCATCACATAAACAACTTGCTTGCGGCAGGAGCGCGCCATAAAAAAGGGCAGCTAAGCTGCCCTTGGTTCAACCTTTCTTGGCAGCCTTGTCGGCCCGCTTTTCTTTCAAGGTTTTTTCCGGTTTTTTCTTGGTTTCTTTTTTCTTGTCTAGACTCTTAGCCATAATGCTATCTCCTTTGTTATGCCATTGGTGCCGACCAGCGAAACCAAGCATATCGCGAGTTTATGCAAATGTCGCTAGTGTCGATAGTATTTTGTCGGTCTTTTTATCGCGCCAGGGAGTCAGGGTTTGGGAAAAATATCCGATGAGGCAGCAGGGTATTTGCGTGCCAGTTTTTTGAAATAGCGTGCAGTATCAATGCAGTCGGGATCTTCTTCACAGATGGCAAATTCCGGGGGACCTTCGATATAAGTCCAACGCCCGGTTTTTTTGTGGAGCAGGCCGGCCATTGGCTCGTAGCGTTCCTTGCCATCGGCCGATTCAGGGTCTGTTTCAACCCAGGCCCAGCCATTATTTACTTTTAGATGCCGGACGATAAAAATGACTTCGAGGCCCGACATTTTTCTAATCACTATCCGCAGGGCGTCCATAATCGCTTTGCGTTCTTCGCTGCCTTTGCGGGGGGTGTAGCTTGCAGTGTCTGTTACATTTCGCGCCTGAACTTCGGCGGCTTGGCTTGATGTGCTGGCGACAATAGTCATTGCGCATGACACTGCCAAAACTAATGCATATCGATGAGTAATCATGGTCGGCTCTGAGTGTGTGATTTCACCAATGTAAATCGGGAAAAGCGAAAAAACCCGGCCATCGCTTTTTTCATACGCAAACTAATCGCTACTGCCACCGTCGC